>ENA-UOJC01000009-UOJC01000009.1-human-gut-metagenome-genome-assembly--contig:-C104-NODE-9-length-297303-cov-28.068959_pt1 | contig 297303 bp, 279 predicted proteins | sample MGYA00242339_ERZ723886 | MGnify/ENA metagenome assembly ERZ723886 | reverse complement strand
CGGCTGCGCCGCCGAACTCTCCGTTGCACGCTCCACTATGCGAGTAAACTCGCCCGTTCTCGCTGTAAGGCGAATCTCTCTTTCTCCAAAACCCGCGGAGCAGAAGAGATGTTTGTTGCAGGGCAACAACTGACCTCTCTTTCTCCGCCAAAAAAACCCGACGTTTCAGTCGGGTTTTTTGCCGTCAAAAGAGAGATTCTCGCGCAATCATTTATCGGGGTCCCCGCGGGATACTGTGTACTCGCGGGGAGAAGGAGCACACGAGCAAAAAAGTGAGCATTGTCGCCCCCGATAATGCGATTTCAAAAGCGAAGTGTGCGACGTGCGAGACGGCTGCGCCGCCGAACTCTCCGTTGCACGCTCCACTATGCGAGTAAACTCGCCCGTTCTCGCTGAAAGGCGAATGCTCTCTTTCTCCGCCAAAAAAACCCGACGGTACAGTCGGGTTTTTTGCCGGCAAAAGAAAGATTACGATAATTGTATTTAATATATAAGGCGCAAATAATTGATAATCAATAAATCGCGAGAAAGTGTGAGTTGTTTGCACGATTTTCAAAAAATGTACTTTTGTGCGATAAATCGGTTGACAAAGCGAAAGTTTGTTGATAATATGATAACAACAATTAAGAGGCGCAAAGCTTATGAGTAACCGCTCCGCAACGGATTGAAGGGGCGAGGGAAAGGAAGTTTTGCCGAAACGGGAAGTCTTATCCGGAAGATTTTGCCGTTGGGTTGCAGGGAAATACGTTGCAAACTGTCGCAAGGGAACTTGCGGAGCGCTTGATGTTAAATATTGATAGTTTTATCATTTTTGCATTTATTGTATCCGTTAGTTTCCGCTAACGGATTTTTGTTATTGAAAAAATTTCAGATAAAGGAGTAACTAAAATGAAAAAAGTAATTACTACGATTGTTTCCGTAATGCTCGTGTCTTTGTTGCTTATCGGCGCGGTGTTCTGTTTCACCGGTTGCCAGAACAAGAAAGACGACAGCAAATTGTACGTCGGTATGGAATGCGGATATGCTCCCTTTAACTATACCCAGACGGACGCTTCCAACGGCGCGGTCAAAATCTCGAATGCGGACGGCTATGCAAACGGCTATGACGTTATGATTGCGAAAAAAATCGCAGAAGCCCTTGGAAAAGAACTTGTTATCGTAAAATATAAATTCGAGGCGCTTATCCCCGCCGTCAACGCAAAATCGCTGGATATGATCATTGCGGGTATGAGCCCCACCGCCGAAAGAAAAGAAGCCATTGATTTCTCCGACGCATACTACACAAGCCAACTTGTCATCGTCGTAAGAAAGGACGGGGCATTTGCAAAAGCCACGAAACTTGCCGACTTTAACGGCGCAAAGATCGCGGCGCAAATCGGTACTTTCCACAACGACGCATTGCAAGCGCAGGCAAGTGAATACGGCATTTTGCCGCAAACCCCGATGGATACGTTCCCCGCGCTTATCAACGCTCTTAAAACCAAGGCTATCGACGGTTACGTTGCGGAAGAGCCCGGTGCAAAAGCGGACTGCGCGGCAAACGATGAGCTTACCTACATCTCTCTTAAAAACAACGATACCGGTTTTTCGGCATCTCCCGCAGACGTGCAAATCGCAATCGGTTTGATTAAAAACAGCAGTATCAAAGATCAAATCAATGCCGCACTTAAAAAAATCTCGGCGGAAGAACGCGTCAAAATGATGGGCGACGCAACCTTCTATGCAACCGGTAAAACCGTTCTCCCCGATCCCGTACCCGAGGAATAATACTGTAATTAAGGAAGAAAAATGAACATTTTTCAAAAAATGGCTGATATATTTGCCAAATATCACCAGATGATATTCAAGGGCATCGGTTACACGATGCTCGTATCGATAATCGGTACGATAATCGGTCTTGTCATCGGTTTGCTTATCGGCGTATTCCGCACGATGCCCACGCCGAAAAACAAGTTTTTGAGAGTTCTGAAAAAAGCTGCCGACTGGATACTTTCGGCTTACGTCGAAATATTCCGCGGCACGCCGATGATGGTGCAGGCGATGGTAATTTTCTGGGGCTTTGCGCTTATCAACAACGGCGTCACGCTGAACGTAGTATTTGCCGGCTTGTTTATCGTTTCGATCAACACCGGCGCGTACATGGCGGAAATCGTCAGGGGCGGTATCATTTCCGTTTCCAAAGGGCAGTTCGAGGGCGCGCACGCAATCGGTATGACGCACGCGCAAACGATGTTCTACGTCGTTATCCCGCAGGTTTTAAGGAATATTCTTCCGTCTGTTGCGAACGAGTTCGTCATCAATATCAAAGATACGTCGGTGCTTAACGTTATCGGTTTTACCGAACTGTACTTTGTGGCGTACACGATAAACTCCATAAACTACCAGACTTTCGCAACGTATTTGCTTGTCGCGATAATCTACTTTGTGCTGACTTTCACCATAACACGCATTCTGCGCCTTATCGAAAAGAAAATGGACGGCAAAAAGAACTATACGGTGCAGGGCTCGCAAAATATGGACGCGGACTCTATCTTGCGTGAACAGACCGCCGCCGGAGGTAACGGCAATGACTGACGAAATCAGAAACGATAATTTTACAAACGAAACGGAATGCGAAACCCGCGCGGATAACGCCCAAAACGAGGTCGTCATCGAAATCAGACACCTTGGAAAATCTTTTGGCGATCACGAAGTCCTGAAAGACATCGACTTCACCGTGCGTCGCGGCGACGTTACCTGCATAATCGGCGCGTCGGGCAGCGGCAAATCCACGCTTCTTCGCTGTATCAACCTTTTTGAAACTCCGTCTTCGGGCGAAATACTTTTGAACGGAGAGAACGTCGTCAACACCAAAAACCCTGCGGAATTCAGGAAAAAGGTGGGTATGGTTTTCCAGTCGTTCAACCTTTTCAAAAATATGAACGTACTGAAAAACTGCACGGTCGGCCCCAGAAAAGTCCTGAAACTTTCAAAGGAAGAATCCGAAGCAAGGGCAAGGAAGTATCTGAGACTTGTCGGTATGGAAGCGTACGTTGACGCGCGTCCCGGACAACTTTCGGGCGGGCAGAAACAGCGCGTCGCAATCGCAAGGGCGCTTGCAATGGAGCCCGAGGTGTTGCTCTTTGACGAGCCGACTTCCGCGCTCGATCCCGAGATGGTGGGCGAGGTTTTGTCAGTCATGAAAACGCTTGCCGAAAGCGGGCTTACGATGGTTGTCGTCACGCACGAAATGGCTTTTGCAAGGGACGTTGCGACCAACGTCGTGTTTATGGATCAGGGCGTCATCGTCGAAGAAGGCGCGCCGAAAGACATCTTCACAAACCCGAAAGAAGAGCGCACGAAAGAGTTTTTGTCCAGACTTCTTGGCGAGAACAAATAATTTTTCAAAAAACGACGTCGGACGCCCGAGGAAAACCTTGGGCGTCTTTTTGTTGCGAAATTTGTCGAATATGGCAAAAACGGGTGTTCTTGCAACCGAATTATCGCATAAACTTGCGGTTTCATTGTTTGAGCAAAAAACACGACATGCGTATATTTATATTTAAATAATAAATCCTTAATAATAATTTCGATTTAGTCTTGACATTTTTTTTTGAAATAAGCTATAATCAAATTGACAAACGGTTGAGGTTATTTTCTTTGACCGTTTCGCTATGTATAAGGATGGTTAAGCAGACTAAACTGCTAAATTATAAACCTAAAGGAGAAGAATATGAAGAAAAAAGTATTACTCGTAACGCTTCTTGTTGTGGCTATCGTTGCAAGTTGCTTCGCGTTCACCGCGTGCAACAAAGACAAAGGTGACGGCGACAAAGGCGTAAAAGTTGCGATGATTACCGACTACGGCGACATCACCGACCAGTCTTTCAACCAAACCACTTACGAAGCGTGCAAGGCTTACTGTGATGCTAACAACATTAAGTTTAAGTATTATAAACCTACCGGTGACAGCACAGAAGCCCGTGTTGCTTCCGTAAACGCTGCTATTGCCGAAGGTTATACAATTATCGTTATGCCTGGTTATGCATTCGGCGGTACGATCGTTGAAGTTGCCGACAACAATCCCGAGATTAAATTTGTTGCTTTGGACGTTGCAAGAGGCGATTTGCTTGAAGCAAAGTATGGTAAAGAATATGATTATAATCCCGATAATCCGAAGTGGACTTATCAACTTCCTTCGAACGTAACTTGCTTCGTATATCAAGAAGAAATCTCCGGCTTTATGGCAGGTTATGCTGCTGTTAAAGAAGGCTATAAGAAACTCGGCTTCCTCGGCGGTATGGCAGTTCCTGCGGTTATCCGTTTCGGTTTCGGTTTCGTACAAGGCGTGAACGCTGCTGCTGTTGAAATGAATATCGCAAACGAGGTTTCGGTAAACTACGTATACGGTGGCAAATTCAATGGCACTCCCGAAATCACTGCTGTAATGGACACTTGGTATCAAGGTGGAACAGAAGTCGTATTCGCATGCGGCGGCGGTATCTTTACTTCTGCTTGTGAAGCGGCGACGAAAGCAGGCGTCAACGGCAAAGTCATCGGCGTTGACACCGACCAGAGCTATATCATTAACGGTAAATACGGCGCAGGTTTGTGCATTACTTCCGCAATGAAAGGTCTTGCTCCTACTGTCAACACCATTCTTACCGATATTTTTGCAGGCAAATGGGAAAACTATGCAGGCAAAATCAATAAATTAGGTATGGTATCGGGCACCGACGCTTCCTTGAACTACGTACAACTCCCGACGGACACCTGGTCGATGACGAACTTCACGAAAGCAGATTATGCAACGCTTGTCGGCAAAATCTTTGACGGAACCATCACGATTTCCGACGCAATTGACAAAATGCCTACGACTACGATTAAAGTAACCACGCAGGATAACATTCACTAATTGAAAACCAAAAAGAAAGGAAGGCTCTGCCTTCCTTTTTTTATGCGTTGAAAAACTAAATATATATAAATTTCTTGAAAACACAGCCGATATATAGTATAATAAAAATATCAATTTTGAGGTTATATCGATATGGCAGAAAACTATGTAAAAAATGACGCATCCGAAGACTTCGTCATTGAGATGCGCCATATCACGAAAGAATTCCCCGGAATTATCGCAAACGACGATATTACGTTGCAACTTCGACGCGGGGAAATTCACGCCCTTCTTGGTGAAAACGGCGCCGGAAAATCCACGCTAATGTCGGTGTTGTTCGGCTTGTATCAGCCCGAAAAAGGTGAAATTCTGAAAAACGGACAAGTCGTAAAAATCAATAATCCCAACGACGCAACCGCTCTTGGCATAGGTATGGTGCATCAGCACTTCAAACTTGTGGAAGTGTTCAGCGTGCTTGACAACATTATTCTCGGGGCGGAACCTAATAAGGCGGGCTTTCTGACGAAAAAAGAGGCGCGCGAAAAGGTTGTCGCGCTTTCCGAAAAGTACGGTCTTATGGTTGATCCCGACGCGATAATCGAAGATATTACGGTCGGTATGCAACAGCGCGTCGAAATTTTGAAAATGCTGTACCGCGACAACGAAATCCTGATTTTTGACGAGCCGACGGCAGTCCTTACCCCGCAGGAAATCGACGAACTTATGAAGATTATGAAAAACCTTGCGGCAGAAGGAAAGTCGATTTTGTTCATCACCCACAAGCTTAACGAAATTATGGCGGTTGCCGACCGTTGCAGCGTATTAAGAAAAGGCAAGTACATCGGCACCGTCGAAATCAAGGACACGACGAAGGAAGAACTTTCCGAAATGATGGTCGGTCGCCAGGTGAAGTTTGAGGTCGATAAGGACGAGGCGATCCCCGGCGACGTCGTTCTGGAAGTCGATAAACTGTGCGTCGAAAGCAAGATTCACAAAAAACTTGCCGTAAATGACGTGAGTTTTCAGGTGCATGCGGGCGAAATCGTTTGTATCGCGGGCATTGACGGCAACGGTCAGACCGAACTTGTTTACGGCATAACGGGGCTTGAAAAACTTGCTCCCAACGTCAAAGAAGAGGTCGAAGAACACGTTGAAAAACCCGTATGGCAAAAACTGAAAGAAGTCGAAAAGCAGGAACGCGCGAAATTGTTCTTCACGCAGTGTGGGGAACAGCTGAAATTCTTCTTTGTCGAACTTGGCAAAAAGATTTGGAAAAAACTGAAAAAATTTGGCGAAACGGTTGCGGCAAAATCCGTTGCTCTTTGGAACAAACTCGTTTTGCTGTTCAATAAAAACAAGGCGCAGGAACTCGATCCGAACGCCGACGTGAAGGGAAGAATCACCCTTTGCGGACAGGATATCACGAAAGCACCGATAAGAAAACGCAGCAAAACGGGCATGAGTCACATCCCCGAAGACAGGCATAAATACGGACTTGTGCTGGATTATACTCTGGAACAAAATATGGTGCTTCAACGCTATTGGCAAAAAGAGTTTGAAAAAGCCGGTTTCATAAAAAAGAAGGCGGTCAGGAAGTATTCCGACAAACTTATCGAACAGTACGACGTCAGAAGCGGACAAGGCTCCGTAACAATGGTCAGAAGCATGTCGGGCGGCAATCAGCAAAAAGCAATCGTCGCGCGCGAACTCGACCGCGAGCATAAACTTCTGATTGCTGTACAGCCCACACGCGGACTTGACGTCGGCGCAATCGAATATATCCACTCGCAAATCGTGAAAGACCGCGACGCGGGGGCGGGCGTACTGCTTGTTTCGCTGGAACTTGACGAAGTAATGAATCTGAGCGACCGAATCCTTGTAATGTACGAGGGCGAAATCGTGGGTGAACTCGATCCGAAGAAAACCACGGTGCAGGAACTCGGTTTGTATATGGCCGGCGCAAAGCGCGATAACTCTGAAAACAACAAGGAGGACGAACAATGAAAAACTTCGGTGAAAAAACAAAACGCTGGTTCAAGTCGTTATTCGTCCAGACCGACGGCAACGAACCAAAAATGCTGACTTTTATCAAAAAAGAAGGCACGCAGACGGTAATTTCGTCGATACTGTGCGCGCTTCTCGGTATTCTACTTGGTTATATCGTATTGCTTTGCATTAATGCGGAAAACGCAGGAAAAGCAATGGGGGCAATACTTAAAAACTTTGGCAACTTTTCGTCAAACCCACGACTTGAAAAGTATTATTTCGGCTCGACATTGGTGAAATCCGTGCCGCTTATCATGTGCGGACTTTCGGTAATGTTTGCATATAAGGCGGGCTTGTTTAATATCGGCGTCGGCGGACAGTACTGCATCGGAATTTGCTTTTCGTTGTATGCCGCGCTCGTGTGGCAACTTCCCTGGTATGCGTGCATAATCGTTGCCGCATTGATTGGCGCGCTTTGGGGTGCGCTTTCCGGATTGTTCAAGGCGCTGTTCAACGTGAACGAAGTCATCGCCTGCATTATGACAAACTGGATTGGGCTGTATCTCACAAATATCATGCTGAGCCATCCGAAAGCAATGAACCCTACGTTGTCGGAAACTTACAGAATAGGAAAAAAAGCAATTATTCCCGACGGTGGTCTTTCAAAACTTTTCAGCAATAACCAATACGTTACCCTTGCGATTATTTTCACGATAATTATTGCGGTTATCGTCCTTATCGTAATGAACAAAACGACTTTCGGGTACGAACTGAAAGCAACGGGCAACAATAAATTCGCGGCAAAATACGCGGGTATGAAAGATAAACGCAATATTATTCTCACAATGGCGATTTCGGGCGCGCTTGCGTCCCTCGGAGCGGCGTTTTTCTATCTCACGGGTATCGAAAACTTTAAGACTGCAAGCTCCGTTCCCGCAATGGGCTTCAACGGCATCGCCGTCGCGTTCCTTGGCGGTCTTAACCCCATCGGTATAGTTGTTGCGGGTTTATTTATCGAACATATCACGCTCGGCGGCGGATACGTCGATACGACGTACTACAACCCGCAGGTTGCCGACCTTATGATCGCAATCATTATTTATCTGTGCGCGTTCGTGCTGTTCTTCAAACAATTCATGAAAAAATATCTGAATAAACTCACCGAAAAAATCGCCGATAAAATTGGCGCACAGGCGGAAATAGCGGCTGACTCAACCGTCACCGAAACGGCGTCCGACGCGTCCGAAGGCGAAATAAACGATAATTCGGAAACCCCCGAAGAAGAGTTTAAGAAAGAGGTCGAAACGGAGGTCGAGGAAATGCCCCCGATTGTCGATGAAAAATCCGGAAAGGAGGTCGATGAGAAATGACGTTACTTGTTCAATATACTTTGATTTATGCGGCAGTTTTGACCTTGGTTGCTCTCGGCGGCATGTTCTCGGAACGCTCGGGCGTTATCAATATCGGCCTTGAAGGTATCATGGTTTTCGGCGCGATGGGCGGCGCAATGACAATGGTTTTGTTGCCCGCAACCACACCCCCGGGACTTATCGTAATTCTGACTCTTATCGTCGCCGCGCTTGTCGGTATGGTTTCGTCGCTTCTTCTTGCGGTGGCGTGCATCAACTTCAAAGCCGACCAGACTCTTGCGGGCACTGCGCTGAATATGCTGGCGACGGCAACCGCAACGGTGCTTATCAAAGCGTTCAATACCAAACGCAGCAACGGCACCAACTTCTCGGCAATACTCGACTACATCGACGCAAGGCGCGGCTTTATCTTCAAAATCGACAAACTCGAACTCAGCTGGTTTATCGTGATTGCGATAATTCTTCTGATTGTCTCGTGGGTTGTGCTGTATAAAACCAAATTCGGTTTGCGACTTCGTTCCTGCGGCGAGCATCCGCAGGCGGCAGACAGCGTCGGTATCAACGTTTACAAAATGAGATACGCGGGCGTTATTATTTCGGGCGCGCTGGGCGGTCTTGGCGGTCTTATTTATATCGCCGCGGCAAACAGCACCTGGCACTTCGACGTCGGCGTTGCGGGCGCGGGCTTCCTTGCGCTTGCCGTCATGATTTTCGGTCAATGGAAACCGATAAGAATCGCGCTTGCCGCATTGTTGTTCGGTTTGTTCAGGGCGTTGTCGAACGTGTATCTCGGCATCGACTGGCTTGCGAATATCGGCATCAGCGGCACGGTTTACAATATGTTGCCGTATATCGTCTCCCTTATCGTCCTGGCGTTCACGTCCAAAAAGTCGCGCGCGCCGAAAGCGGAGGGGATTCCGTACGACAAGGGTATGCGCTAAACTATGGCAAAATTATATTTCAAATTCGGGGCGATGGGCTGCTCGAAAACAGCCCAGGCCCTTATTACCAAATTCAACTATGAAGAGCGCGGCATGAAAGTGCTGCTTCTGAAACCGTCCGTGGACGTGCGCGACGGAGAGGAAATCGTCAAATCGCGAATCGGGCTTACCGCAAAGGCCGTCGTCGTGAACGATAAGGAAGACCTTTACAAGGCGTATGAGGAAAAGTACCGCGACCGCGACGTCATCATCGTGGACGAGTGCCAGTTTCTGACGCCCGAACAAGTGGACGAACTCGGACAAATCGTCATCGACTTCAACGTGCCGGTGCTGTGCTTTGGTCTTCGCACCGACTTTCTGACGCACTTGTTCCCGGGGAGTCGCAGACTTTTTGAAATTGCCGAGTCCATTACCGAGATCAAATCGGTGTGCAAATGCGGCGCGAAGGCAACCGTCAACGCGCGCCTTGACGATGACGGCAACGTCGTGTATTCGGGCGAACAGGTGTGTCTCGGCGGCAACGACAGGTACGTCGCGATGTGCAGAAAATGCTGGCTGAAAAAGAAAGCCGAACAGGAAAACGCAAAAGAGTTATGAACAGTATCGTAATTGGTTTTACGGGCGGCACTGGCAGCGGCAAAACAACGCTCGCACAACGCCTGAACGAGGTTTTCAAAAACAACTCCGTCATAATTAAGCAGGACAGTTATTACAAAGACTTTCCCGATAAAACGTTTGAGGAGCGCGTGCAGATAAATTACGACCACCCCGATTCGTTCGATATGGAACGGTTTACCGACGACGTAAGACGCCTTAAAGCGGGCGAAACCATTGAGTGTCCCGTCTATAACTACGCCGAGTACAAGCGCGATAAGGACACCGTCACGGTGGAACCAAAAAGAATAATAATTCTGGAAGGGCTGTTCCTTTTTGAAAACCCTGCGCTCAGCGATCTTATCGACATCAAAGTTTTTGTCGACACGGACGCCGACGTAAGGATTTTAAGGCGCATTATCCGCGACGTCAAGGAAAGAGGCAGGAGCCTCGATTCCGTCGTTTTGCAGTACCTTACGACCGTCAAACCGATGCACGAAAGGTTTATCGAGCCGGAAAAGAAGCGCGCCGATATCATCGTGCCGGAAGGCGGATATAACGAGGTTGCTTTTGACATGATTGTGGACGCGATAAAGCATAAGTTGAATTAAAAAATATGCCGCCGATTTTCGGCGGTTTTTTGTTTATATGCGCCTTTTTCTCCACGCAAGTACAAAAGTATCTTGCGTGGGATTAGATTGCTGTGCAAGTTATATTTTGGCTTGCGCCAAAGTTATATTTCGGCTTTCAGCCGAAGTTGCGTCGCACACTGCGCTTTTGAAATCGCATTGTCGGGGCGGCAATGCTCACTCTTTTGCTTGTGTGCGCCTTTTCCCCACGGGTACACAGTATCCCGCGGGGACCCCTGTTTATGCCTCGCAATGACAGAGTGCGTTGCACGGAGCGCATAACAAAAACCCCTCGCGGTGGCGAGGGGTTTTCAAACGGAAAATTATTGTTGATTGTAAACGTCGTAAGTGGGAACTTCGTACGTCATGCCCGAATAGGGGACTTCGTAAGTTTCGGTTGCGGTGTCGGTTGCGTCGGTTGCGGCGTCGTTAGTATCCGCAGCGGCGTCTTCGGTAACAGCCGTATCGGTGTTTTCATCGTCGTGTTTTTTGCCGTCCGTGCCGGGATTATCAAGGCGATATTCTTTCATACGGATTGCGCCGATAAGAATCGCAAGGATAACCGTAACGCCGGAGAAGATATAGCAAGTCTGACGAATTGCGAACAAGCCGGTGATTGCGAAGAGCAGACCGTTTGCGTCAACCCAGCTGTAATGCATATAGTCGATTGTACCGCGAGAGTAGTTTTGCGAATATACGCCGAGCTGCGTGGGTTTGTCGCCGACGTTGCCGTAGTAGCTGCCGTTGGTGGCGCCGACAACAGAGCCGTCCGCATTGACGAGTTTCAGGAACAAGGGCGCGAAGCCGTATCTCCAACCCGAAGAGCCGGTGTTTGAATTATCGACGGTGATGCCGTCTTCCGCGAATCCGGGGGTGCCTGCGACGTTGGGATTGCCGACCGCGTATGCGACGGAATTGAGAATGCTGTCAAGCAGGTAATATACGGGCGGGATTTCAAGAACGCCAAGGAGACTTGAAGTTTCGGTCAGGCAGTTTTCAAGCCCAATCGTCTTCAAAAGTTCGCCGACGTTGAGTCCGTTTGCGCTGCCGATATTGATGCCGCTGATCATTGCGAACAAGCCGCCTTCGCCGAACGTGCCGGAAAGGTCAACGGGAAGGGTAATGTCCGTGCCGTCGATTTTGTCGGGGTTGTAGGTGTAGCCGTCGCCCATCATATCGAGGACCGTCCAGCCGACTTCGATCATTTCAACCTTGCAGGTTGTGGGGTTGTACCACGGATAAAGGTGCAGGTTGGGCTGCATTACGCGGGTTTCGTCGGGATTGTTCTTGGGGCCGCCTTTCTGGTCGCCTGTCACAACGGAAGGACGCTGACCGAGAACAAGATTCAGGACAACGGGAATCGTCATACGGCTGTCGTTTGCAAGGTCAACCCACGGGCCAACCCAGCTTTCGTAACCGGAAAGGTTCAAACTGTCGTACATATTGTACTTGCCGTCGCGGGCGACAAGCGACTTAACTTCTTCGCTGCTGTAACCCATGTCGGTGTACTTTTTGATTTTTTTCTGGAAGTATTCAACCATGGTGGCGATTTCTTCGTCGGACTTCACAGCGGGTTCCGCCGCGTTTGTACGGCAGTATTCTTTATCGAAATCCTTATAAGAAGAGTCGTTGGAACCTACGGTATCTTTCACGTAGAAGCCGTATTTGCAAAGGACAAGAGCGTTTCCGTCTTTGTCGAGAACGCGGCCTGTATATGCGCCCGTGTAGTTGCCGTTGTTGTCGTGTTCGGACTGTTTGTAATAAGAGAAGTATTGGGTGTTGCCGTCAGCGTCCTCGCCGATGATGCCGTTAAGCACGCTTCTGGCGATAATTGCGTCAAGCATATCTTTGTTGAGCGTCGCGCGGTTGTTTGCGGCGTCGGACTCCGCAACGTCTTCATAGAAAATCGTGCCGGAAGTAAGGTCGCCGAAAATCATGGGCAGCGCTCCGTCGAGAACGAACATAAGTCCCGAGCAGAGCATCAGGCTGACAACAACCTGACATGCGGTTTGTTTTCTTATCTTTTTCGCTTTGTTTTTGACGTCTTTTTTGGAAAGTTTAAGTTCCTGCACCAAGACGACAATCGCCCATATTACCGAGAATAAAACGGCAACGATAATGCTTGCGTAGGTCAAAAGACCGTACGAGCCGCCTTTTTCAACGTTGTGCATCGACGCAAGGATTGCGAAAACCATAAACAGCGGGAAGCTGCATACGTAACATACTATTTTTGCGATTTTAAGCAATGCTTTCATCAATATTCACCTCCGTTAAGAGCGATTTCGTAAGCGTAGAGTTTTTCCTTATTGTGGAAGTAGGTCGAAAGGAAGATGCTCATCGCGAGAATGCCTGCCCAAATCGAGAAGTAACGTCTTGCGGCAAGCAAGGGATACATATCGGGCTGATAGGCAATGTCTGCCTGCAACTGATAGCAGTCGGCAAGGGAAATCGCGGCGTCGGCAGAAGTGCCGTTACCGATTGTCTTTCCTGTGAGAAGACCGCCTTTTGCAGCAAGCGCGCAACCGGACGTAATACCGAAATCTTCGCAGGTGTATTTAACCCAGGCATAGTCGCTCATATCGACCGTTGTGCCGGCGGTTGTGGCAAGTGCTTTGTCGGTGTCGGACACGAAGTCGGACTGCCAGCACTTTTTAAGAAGCGGGTGGCTGTAAAACGAAAGTTCGCCAAGGACGGTGTCCAGAAGTTTTTGCACGCCTTCGACGGTAACGCCCGTAAGGTCGATCTTGCTGAGAACCTGCGTGAGAATCGCGTTCAGGTCAAGGTCGGGAGCGATTGCTTTCAAAATTGCCGAAACGTCAAGTCCGGGAACAAGACCGCCGATTATGTCGTTGAGGTCCAAAAGGCCGCCGACAAGTCCCAAAGCGGGTTGCAAACTCTTGATAATGTCAACAAGTGCAGCCGTGTTGGGGTTTTTGTTGTCGCTTTCAAGTTTCGTCTTGTAAGCAGTGTAAGCCGTCCCGAGGTCCGTCTTTGCATAAGTGTCGCCCGTGGTGTATTTCTGTCCGGGAACGATTTCCTCGTTGGTTTTGGGAGGTTGTTTCATCGTTGCATTATCGAACGCTTCGCGGGTAATCTTTGCGGTAAGAACGGGGGTGCCGTCATCGTTGACTTCGCCGGTGTCGGTGTACGTGGTAACGTATACTACTTCGTCCGCGGTCGCGCCGACTTTGAAAGCGTTTTTGCCGGTTGATTTGTAAACCTCTTTGGACGTGAAGTTAAGGTTGCCGAAGAGATATTGTGCGGGCAACGCAAGACCTGTGGTTTCGCCGCCTTTGCCGTTGTTGTAGCCGTAAAGAAGTTGCGAAACGACGTTGCCGATATCGCCGCTTGAAAGGTCGGCGCCGTTTTCTTTAAGCAGGGAGTTGACAAGGTCAAGCAGTTGTTGCGCTTTCAGACTGTCAAGGAGCTTATTGATTGCAGGGTTCATCCCGAGATATTCAAACAGCGTGCCGAGCACCGCGTTAAGACGCGAATCGGTCAGACGATAATTGTCCTCTTCGATACGAAGGGTTGAATAATTCGTCATTTTGCCGGTGCGGGTGTCCAGAATTTCGGTAATATCGTTGGTGTAGTTGTACCAGGCGTCGCTTTCGTATGCGGACGCGTTGGTTGCGCTTTCTTCGATTTCGCTTACCATTTTCTTGTAAGCGTCGGCGATTGCGAGTTTCTCATAATAAACCGTGCCGGGCTGTTTTGAGAAGGTTTCGCCCGCCGCTTTCATCGTGACGTACGCGCCGTCTTTAATGACGTAGCAGCCTGCGCTGAACGCTTCGGCGTAGTCGGCAACGGTATACTTAGTGGGACGATAAACCGTCAGTTTTGCGTATTCGTTGTATTTGATGAGAAGTTCCAGTGCGTTTTCGACGCCGAAGACATAGCCGTCGTATAACAATCCGTTGGGGTTGTATGCGTACGGGCTTTGCGTTTTCAGACTGTCGAACAAGCCGTTGATGTTTTCCCCGGTGACTTTTATCATTTCGCCGTCAAGACCGCCGACCTGATAATACGCGACTGCCGTATTGAGTTGCGTGCGTTCACGATACATTTTGGGATAATATTCCGAAAGACCGTAAGTCCTTATCACGTTGTCGACGCGTTCGTTCAGTTTATAGGCGTATCCCGACTCGCGTTTGTCTGCGGAAAGGGCGTTGAACCACTGCTTTTGCAAGGAGTAGTTTTCAACCTTAACGCCTTTGTCGGAGTATTCCGTCCTGATTTTGTCAAGTTCCTTTTCGTTGCGAATGTCAAGTCCCGCAATCGGGGCGAGCATGAGCGCAACCGCAAGAACGACGAGTATAATTGTGCGGACAGCCTGTTGTTTTTTCAATACAAGGTAAAGCCCGATTTGAAGCAGTGTGAAACCTGCCCACAAAACGAGCGCCGCCGTAATGCCGTTTTTCGCCGTTTCGGAAAACGCGCCTTCGTTGAAGAAGATCATGCTGTCCTTTGCGACAAACAACATAAGAAGCGGGAAACCGAGTAAATAGAAAATTACTTTCAGAACTTTTGCACAAGTCAACTTTTGCATTTTGTTCATAATTTTCCGTTCTCCTTAATCTAGAATTGCAAAATTATTGCTACTAAATGATATTATATACTACGCGTGCGAGCGTGTCAAACATATTGTATTCAATTTAATCTATACTTATCCATAAAAAGGTGCCCGGAGTCCCGTGTAAACAACGCACGACAGGGCAAAAATTTTACAAATCGAACGATTTATAAGGTTTCCGTCAAAATACGCGGCAGTCGGGTTTTTTCCGACGAAAGAACGTTTGTTCCCGCAAAAATCGGATAAATTATTTTTACGTCGTGGAGTTTTAAGACGTACGTAAAAAGGGCGGAACAAAAAAATCAAATTTATTTTTTCGCGCCGGAATTTCCGAAAAACAACCGCACGATAAAACGGTCGATTTTTCAAAAGTGTGCGACTTTAAACGATTAAAAATAACAAAGTCGTAATAAACGACAGTAATAAGTGTCATATTGACACTAAACAATTTTATTTTAATTCCGAATAACCCCCTAAATCGTTTGGCGAAAACAAAATAATATGATAAAATATCAATAGAATTTTGGAGGTTACCAATGACACCTGCTTTTGAGACCGTATTTTCCGAAGACGAAATCCCTGCATATCCCCTTGCCATAATCGCTTTACCCGGCGCGGAAGAATTCGCCGAAAAAGTCGATAAATACCTTGTTGACTGGTATGGCAGAGAATGTGCAAAGAAAACCCCCGCATCTTTTATCGTTCCCACCAACTTCCCGCGTTTTACGTCGGGCGACGGCAAGGCAATGATTCTTGATAGCGTACGCGGCAAAGACCTGTACGTCATAATCGACACCGGTAACCACGGCGTGCAATACAAAATGTTCGGACAAATGCAGTGTATGAGTCCCGACGACCATTTCCAAAATCTGAAACGACTTATTTCGGCGGTCGGCGGCAAAGCGTCGCGCATCACAGTCGTTATGCCGCTTCTTTACGGCGGACGTCAGCACAGAAGAAACGCAAGGGAATCTCTCGATTGCGCCATTATGCTGAGAGAACTGGAAGTCATGGGCGTGAAAGACATTATCACTTTCGACGCTCACGATCCCCGCGTTCAGAACGCCGTGCCCCTTATGGGATTTGATAACTTCTTCCCATGTTATCAGATTCTGAAAGCGGTCGTGAGGAAATATCCCGACATCGTTTTCGACAAAGAACACACGATGATTATCTCCCCTGACGAAGGCGCGATGAGTCGTAATATTTATTACGCTTCGGTTCTGGGGCTGGATCTCGGTATGTTTTACAAACGTCGCGACTTCTCTGTCGTCATCAACGGCAGAAACCCCATCGTCGCGCACGAATACATCGGCAATCCCGTTGCGGGCAAAGACATTCTCGTCGCCGACGACATTATCGCAACCGGCGACAGCATGCTGCACCTTGCCAAAGACCTGAAAGACAAGGGCGCAAGACGCATTATCCTCGTCCCCACCTTCGCAATGTTCACGGAAGGCACGGAAAGGTTCGACAAAGCCTATGCGGAAGGTGTTTTCGACGGCGTTATCTCCACAAACCTTTCATACACCTTGCCCGAACTTTCGGAAAGAGAATGGTTTTCAAAGGCGGAATTGTCCAAATATATGGCGTATATCATTTCGGCGTGCAACCACAACGCGTCTGTATCGGGGCTTCTCGATCCGCATGAGAAAATCCACGATTTGCTGCGCAGGCACAACGAAAATCTTAACAAATCTAAATAAGTAATTTTATATAAGGAGTTTATTGTGAAAGTTCATTGGTTGGGGCATTCCTGCTTCAAACTCGAAGAGAGCACAGGTACGTCAATCATCACCGACCCGTACCACCCGTACGTCGGTTTCTCGATGCCCGAAGTTTCTTGCGACGCCGTGACGCTCAGTCATAATCACGAGGATCACAACTTCATCGAAGGAATCAAGGGCAACCCCGTTATTATCAATAAACAAGGTCTGTTTGAGGTCAAAGGCGTTCACATCAGAAGCCTCCTTACCGACCACGACAAGGAAGGCGGAAGACTGCGCGGACAAAATCTTGTGTTCCAGTATCGCCTTGACGGCGTCGAAGTATGCCATCTCGGCGACATCGGCGAGGAATGCAACGCAATGCTTGCGGAAGCACTCGTCCCCACAAACGTCCTTCTTATCCCCGTCGGGGGAAACTATACCATCAATGCGGAGGAAGCGAAAGAATACGTCGATAAACTTATGCCCGACGTCGTTATCCCCATGCATTTCAAAACCGAAGATTGCAGCCTTGACATCGACGGTCTTGACGATTTTCTCGATTTGTTTGATAAAGACGAAATCGTGTATCTCGACAGCGATACGGTTGAGTTCGACCGCTTCGACTTCGACGGCGAAAGCACGAAAGTCTACGTTTTCAAAAGTCAGCAATAACGCACACTTTAACGTATAAAGCACTTTTTATCGTATAAAACGCTCCGTAATCGGCATATACTTATTATGCAGCGTTTTGTGTTGCGTTTTTATATTCTAAATTTCAAAAATTCGGAGTTTTTATGGATTTTTCACGCGAACAGTTGCAGGACAAAAACCTGTTTGAATTGCGCGAAATCGCGCGCGAAAACAGGGTGCAGTCCCCGACAAAATTAAACAAGGAAGAACTTATTTCACAAATTGTCGAAGCGTCTTCTCAAAGGGTAAAAGGGCTTAAAATCCGCCCGGTTTCACGCCCGTCGAAACTTGTCGACGCCCCGAGAAGGAACGCGCAGAACGACGTCCCCGATAAAGCCGCGGAATCGATAAACGAGATTATGGCTGTCGACGATACCTGCGAAGAAAGGGAAGGTATCCTGGAAATTCACCCCGACGGCTATGGCTTTATCCGCGTCAGAAACTGCGAACACAGCGAAAAGGACGTCTATGTTTCCGCAATCAAAATCAGGAAAGCGGGACTTCGTCAGGGGGATATGATCAAGGGCATCGTGAAGGTCGCTTACGACAATAAGCCCGCCGCGCTTTTAATCATCAATACCGTCAACGGCGTGCCCGCGGAAGAACTCAGAAAACGCCCGCGCTTTGACGACCTTGTCCCCATTTATCCCGACGAGCGTCTGAAACTTGAAAACGCGCGCAGCAAAAACGACTTCGCAATCCGCGAAATCGACCTTATCGCGCCAATCGGAAAAGGGCAACGCGGTATGATTGTGTCGCCCCCGAAAGCGGGCAAAACAACACTGCTTAAAAAAATCGCGAACAGCATTTCGGAAAATTATCCCGACGTAACCCTTATGGTATTGCTCATCGACGAGCGTCCCGAAGAAGTTACCGACATGCAAAGAAGCATTAAAGGCGAGGTCGTTTACAGCACTTTCGACGAAATGCCGGAACATCATACGAAAGCGGCGGAACTGTTGCTTTCCCGCGCGAAACGACTTGTCGAAAACGGCAAAGACGTCGTGATTCTGATGGACAGCTTAACCCGCCTTGCGCGCGCATATAACCTTACAATTCCCCCGACGGGCAGGACGCTTTCCGGCGGTATCGATCCCGGCGCGTTGCATAGCCCAAAATCGTTTTTCGGAAGCGCGAGAAATATCGAAAACGGCGGAAGCCTTACCATTATCGCAACCTCTCTCGTCGATACCGGAAGCCGTATGGACGACGTCATTTACGAGGAGTTCAAGGGCACGGGCAATATGGAAATCCACCTTGACAGAAAACTGTCCGAAAAGAGGATTTTCCCCGCAATCGATTTAAACCGCAGCGGCACGAGAAGAGAAGATTTGTTGTTGTCGCAGGACGAGCTGGAAGGCGTGTGGACAATGCGAAAAATTTTGTCGTCGGGCGATACGGAATCGGCGGCTGAAAATCTGTTGCAAATGCTTGTCAAAACTTCGTCCAATGCGGAGTTTATCGAGCAACTTAAACTGCAAATGCGCCTTATCGACAAGGAAGGATATACATTCCGCGGAACCGGCTTAAAATAAACTTTATTGATGAAAAACGCCGCGTTAAACGGCGTTTTTGGTATTATTTCAAACGATTATGGACAAAAGAACACAGCAAAACAAAGACTTTTTCAACAGTCTTGCAAAGGACTGGGACGCAATGCAAAAACTGTCCGATGACGATGTTTTCAATCTTGTAAAACTTGCGAATATCAACCCCGGCGACAAGGTTCTGGACGTTGCTTGCGGCACGGGAATTATCGACAAGCACCTGTTGAAACTCGGCGCGAAAAACGTTGTCGCAATCGACATTTCGGAAAAAATGATTGCCATTGCAAAGTCCAAGAACAGCGACGAAAATTTGCGATACGAAATTGCCGATTTTTACGACTTTTCGGAAGGCGATTTCGACAAAATCGTGATTTACAACGCTTATCCGCATTTCACGGACACGCAAGCGTTTTTAACGGCGATAAACAATAACCTTAAAAAAGGCGGCGAGTTTTCGATAATCCATAGCGATCCGCCAAGCGTTATAAACGCGCGCCATTCGGGCGGGGCGAAAATCGTGTCGAAAGACCTTGAATCTGCAGACGAAGAAGCGAACATTTTCAAGGAACTTTTCGATATCGTACAAACCGTCGACGACGGGGAAAAGTACCTGATACGCGGCAAAAAAAGATAATGAAAGACGACGAAAAACGAGGCGAAAGACCTCGTTTTTTTATTTGCTTTCTTCACGCAAGTATAAGTATCTTGCGTGGGTTTTATGACAAGGATTCCCTTATCGCTTTTATAAGGTGCTACTCGTAAAAGCCGAGCGAAACCATAAGTCCTTCGTTGACCTTTCTCATTGCGCCGTCGGACAAATCGCCGATTTTGTCTTTTAATCTGGTTTTGTCAAGGGTTCTTAATTGTTCAAGCAATATTACGCTGTCTTTCGGCAGTCCGAACTCGCTTTGCGGAATATCGACGTGAGTCGGCAGTTTGGTTTTGTTGAGTCTGCTGGTTATTGCCGCGGCGATAATCGTCGGGGAATACTTGTTTCCGACGTCGTTCTGTACGATAAGTACGGGACGCACGCCCCCTTGTTCGCTCCCCACGACGGGGCTTAAATCGGCATAATAAATCTCACCGCGTTTTATCATATCGACACCTCCGAATACTTACAATTATGTACACGATGATTTTACCCAAGGGAAACTTCTTTAATACACCCGTCAAAAGCATATTATGAAAAATCGGCGCGCCGCGTGAAGTAAATCGCCGTAAAAGACTGCATATAATAGGGAAAAAGGCGGTGTTTTATGAAAATCGGAATCGTGGGATACGGAAATCTCGGGCGCGCGGCGGAAATCAACGCAAAAAATCTCGGATACGAAATAACGGGGATATTTTCAAGGCGGAACGTAACGTCGCCGTTTAAAACGAAAGTTTTCGACTTCAAAAATTTCGGAAGTTTCGATACGGAGACGGATATTATGCTTTTGTGCGGCGGCAGTAAAACCAATCTCAGGGAACAAAGCCGAATCGTCGCGAAAAGGTTTAATACGGCGGACACTTTCGACACCCACGCGGAAATCGCGGAACACATTAAAGAACTTGACGATATTCAGCAGAAAAGGCGCGGCGTGTCGATAACGGCTGCGGGGTGGGACCCGGGAATTTTCAGCGTTGCGAGAGTCGCGTTTTGCGCGTTCCTTTTTGAAGAGCCGTATACGATCTGGGGCAGGGGCGCGTCCCAGGGACACGGGGAAGCGGTCAGAAGCATAAGTGGCGTGAAAAACGCGGTGCAATACACCGTGCCGAAAGAAAAAGTCGTCGATATGATATTGTCGGGGAAAAGACCGCCACACGCTCCCGAAAGCCTGCACACGCGCGAAGTGTACGTCGTAAAGAAAGACGGCGCGGACGAAAAAGAAATCGAAAATAAAATCAAAAATACGGAATACTATTTCAAGGGTTACGAAACGAGCGTGCGGTTTATTGACGAAAACGAGTTTGAAAAAAACCATAAAAGCCTTGCCCACGGCGGCAGAGTCGCGGCGACTTCGGACGGGGCAAAACTCGATTTTTCGATTGCGCTTCAAAGTAACCCCGATTTTACGGCAAAGATATTGTTGACTTATGCCCGCGCCGCGGTTAAAATGAACAAAGACGGCGTTATCGGCGCACTGTCCGTTCTGGACGTTCCGCCGAAATACCTTTGCCACGACGATGATTTTTTAAGGTTTTTGTAATGATTGATGAGTTGAAAAATATCGAATACGTCCTTTTCGACCTTGACGGCACGGTGTCGGACAGTTCGGAAGGAATAACGAAAAGCGCGGACAAAGCGCTTAAATCGGAAGGGATTAACGTTCCTTTTGAAACGCTGACGAGTTTTATCGGACCTGCGCTTCGCGTGAGTTTCGGCCGCTACACCGACGACGTGGAAAAACGCGACAGAATGCTGGACGTTTATCGTGAAAGATACAGCGAAAAGGGCTGGTGCGAAAACAAGATTTATCCCGGCATGGCGGAACTTTTACGCGATCTTCAAAAAAGCGGGAAACACGTCGTGCTTGCAAGCGCGAAACCCGAGTATTTTTGCAGAAAAATCATAAAATATTTCGGAGTGGAGCAATATTTCGATTTTATCGGCGGCAGCGATATGGAAGGAAAGCGCGACGACAAAACCGTGCTTCTGACCTACGTCCTTGACAACATCGGAAACCCCCGGTCGGACAAAATCGTGATGATCGGCGACAGAAAATTCGACGTCGAGTGCGCGCATAATCACGGCATTAAGTGCATCGGCGTAAAGTACGGATTTTCGGAAGGCGACGAGCTTAAAAACGCGGGTGCGGATTTTCTTGCCGACACCGTCGAAGATTTAAGAAAAATGTTGTTATAAAAAAATTCCGCTTGAACACAGGCGGATTTTTTGTTATTTATTAAGTTTATATATAATAATGTCTTTTTGTATAAAAATACTACATAATTTTTCTTTTTACAAAAAGTCGAATATTTTTCGCTTGAAAAACCGAAAGTCTTATGTTATAGTATTTTTATGAAAATTTGAAAAAAGGGGGCTATTGTATGAGAATAGCAATCGGATGTGACCACGGCGGATTTATTTTGAAGGCTGCGGTCGTTGATAAACTCAAAGAACTCGGACACGAAGTCGTCGACTTCGGCACAAACTCGGACGCATCGGTCGATTACCCCATTTACGGAGAAGCAGTGGCAAACGCCGTCGCAAGCAAAGATTGCGACCTCGGCGTGTTGCTTTGCGGCACGGGCATCGGTATTTCGATTGCCGCAAACAAGGTCAAAGGTATCCGCGCGGCAGTCGTTGACAACCTTTTCTGCGCGCAAGCCTGCAAGGAGCACAACAACGCCAACATCATCGCAATGGGCGGCAGGGTAGTACGTCCCGAACTTGCGGTGCAAATCGTGGAACTTTGGCTGAAAACCGAATATGCGGGCGGACGTCATCAAAGACGCCTTGACGAAATCGCCGCAATCGAGGACAAGAACTTCAAATAATAATTACACGAGGAATTTTAATGATTCAGGAAGTAATAACAAATATCACGAGCGCCGAAAATCAGGCGGAAGAAATCGTCCGTGACGCAACGGCCCGCGCAAAGGAAATCAGGCTGAAAGCCGAGTCCGAAGCCGACGTTATTCTGAAACAGGCTGCAAAAGACAGCAAGGACGCAACCCGTCTTCGTCAGAACAACGCGGAAGTCGCGGCGCAAAGAAAAACCGAAATGATCGCAAGGGAAGGCAACAAGGAAATCTCGGACTTTATCTCAAAATGCGTCGTGAACGAAGACGCCGCGGTCGAAACCGTAAAAGAAAAACTTTTCACAAAATATGGCAATCGTTGATATGAAAAAACTTACCCTTGTCGCTTACGGCAAGGATAAGCACGCGCTTTTGAAAACGCTTGAAAAAACGGGCGTCGTCGAAGTGCAGCGGTCGGAACTTATCGAAAACACTTTTAATAAGGAAAACCTTGACAGGCGTGACGAAATCACGTCTGCTACGTTGCGCCTTCAATTCGTTTTCGACTTTCTGAAAACCGAAAGCCGCACCGCGGTACTTATTAAAAAATCGGAAGCCAAGGCGGAAAAACATAAAACGCCGGTCGCGCCCGAAGACGTCCTGAACGTAACTCCCAAAAAGAAAAAATTCATAAATCCGACGCCCAGAATCGGCTTTGAAAAGTTTTATGAAATCGAAGGGCGGGAAGACGAAATCATGTCGAAAGTTTCCCGTCTGGAAGAAATCAGCCGTCGTTACGCCGATATAAAGGCGGAAACGAACAAACTTCGCGCGACAATCGAAGGGCTGTCGGTTTATTCCGACGTCGCCGTCAGAATGTCGGCGTTTTGCGATACCGCGCATACGTCGGTCGTTCTTGGCGTTATAGATTCTTCAAAAACTTCCGTCCTTGAAAAAATCAGGAGCGAATATCCCGTATATATCGAAACTATGGGAGGCGGAAAAATGCTGCCCGTTGCGGTCGTCGCGCTGAAATCCGACGCCGACAAGGTTTTTGAAGCCCTAAACGAAGCGGACTTTGTGAAAACGTCGTATAACTTCGACGTTACCGCAAGCGAAAAAATCGCGGAACTCGAACAGGACGTAAAAACGCTCAACAGGGAAAAGCAAAGCCTCCTCGAAGAATCTTTGTCTTTTGAAGACGATATTCCCGACTTCAAACAACTTTACGATTATTACACCGTCGAAAACGCGCGACTCGTTGCGTCCGACGGGCTTGCTCTTACGAAAACGTCGTTCGTCCTTGAAGGCTGGTTCCCGAAAGACGAGGAAGAAAAGGTCGTAGGCGCAATTAAAAACACCACCGACGCGGTCGTTATCGAAACGCGTGATCCCGTTGCCGGCGACAGCGTGCCGACGCTTACCAAAAACAACAAAATCGTCGCGCCGTACGAAAACATTACGAACATGTACTCGCCCCCGTCATATCGGGACGTCGATCCGAATCCCGTCGTCGCGTTTTTCTATTTCATTATTTTCGGAATTATGATGGGCGACGCCGTGTACGGACTTATCCTTATGCTGGGCGGTTTTTTGGGATATTTTTTATTGAAACCTCCTCCCGGAAAAGGCAGAATACTTCTGATTATCGGAATGGGCGGATTATCGACGTTCATCTGGGGCGTGGTCTTCGGCGGCTGGCTTGCGTTTGACGTATCGGGTACGTTTTTGGAAAAACTTATTTGGTTCAAGCCCATTGACGAAACAAACCCGAACACCGCGCTTTATATGCTGGGATTAAGCCTTGCGGTCGGCGTGGTGCAAATCAACGTCAGCCTTGCGATGAAAGGATATCTCCTTGTAAAACGCGACAAAGACGTTATCGGCTTGTTCAACGAGGTCATAAGCTGGTTTTCGATACTCATCGGCATTATCCTGCTTGCGCTTAATATGTTACTGAAGCTTGCCGACGGGTTCAAAATCGCGGGTATCGTGTTTATGGTGGTCGGCGTACTGCTGATGCTCGTTCTCGGCGGGCGCGGCAAGAAGGGCATCAAAAAGATATTCGGCGGGTTTTCGCAACTTTACGGCGGCGTAAACTTTTTCAGCGATATATTGTCGTACAGCCGTTTGTTCGGCTTGGGACTTTCGACGGCGGTCATCGGAATGGTCGTCAACGAAATCTGCAAAGTCATCATCAATATACTGACGTTCAACGGCATATCCGTGCTTGGCGTTATCGTGGCGATCCCCATTTTTGCGGTCGGGCACGTCTTTAATATCGCAATCAACACGCTTGGCACTTATATCCACGACGCGAGACTTCAATTTATTGAATTCTTCGGAAGATTTTTCGAGGGCGGCGGACACGTTTTCAAACCCCTCGGCTCAAATACAAAATACAACTATATAGAAAAGTAGGAGGGTACTTTTTATGTCATTAGGTTTAGTTTTTGCAATGCTCGGCGCAGCGCTCGCGGCAGGACTTTCAGGCGTAGGCTCGGCAATCGGTGTCGGTATGGTCGGTCGCTCGGCGGCAGGCGTCACTGCGGAAGATCCCGACAAATTCTCGAAACTTCTCGTTTTGCAGCTTCTTCCCGGTACGCAGGGCATCTACGGCTTGCTTATCGCCTTTATGGTATTCCTTAAAATCGGCGTTTTCAACAGCGCGGGTATGACGGATATCTCATGGCAGGGCGGTCTCACCATTCTGTTCGCTTGCCTCCCCATGGCAATCGTCGGTTTGCTGAGCGCACTCCATCAGGCAAAAGTCGCAGTGTCGGGCGTCGCTCTCGTTGCGAAGCGTCCCGAAGAATCGGGTAAGGCAATCACCATGGCGATCATGGTCGAAACGTATGCGGTTCTCGCGCTCCTTATCTCGTTCCTCGGCGTATTTATTCCCAAAATCGTTTAATTAAAATGGAAGGAAAAGACGTTATTATTGAAAAAATCCTGTCGGACGCTAGACAAGAAGCCGATAAAATCGTCGCGGAAGCAAACGACTACGCAACCGCTACGCTCGATAAGGCAAGGGCGCAGGCAAAGGACAAAGTTTCCGTTGCCGAAAAAGCCGCCGAAACCGCGGGCGTCGAATACGTCGGTCGTCGCATAACCGTTGCAGGCCTTGACCTTAAAAAGGCAAAGCTCAACGCAAAAATCGCGCTTCTGGACGACGTTTACGACAAAGCGGCGGACGCGGTCAGAAACGTTCCCGACAAGGATTACAAAAACCTTATCGAAGGTATGCTCGATTCTGCTGCCGAAGACGGCGACGTCGTCACGATTTCAAAAAACGACGCCAAAGTTCTGACGAAAGCATTTTTCGATTCTTATTCGAAAAAACGCGGCATAAACCTTTCGTTAAGTAAGGATCTCGGCGACTTCAAAGGCGGCGTCGTGCTCAGCGGCGGCGGGGTTGACAAAAACCTTACGCTCGAAGTCGAAATCAAGTTGTTGAGAGAACAAACCGAAAGCGAAATCGCCGGACTTTTGTTCAAGGGTGTCTGAAATGGCGGATAATTTGTTGTACGTCAACGCGCGTATAAAAGCGCTTGAAAACGGGCTTATGAGTCAACTGCACGTTTCGCGTCTTATCGACGCCGAAAACGTTAAGGACGCTTTCAAAATCTTGCAGGAATGCGGGTTTTCCGAAGGAGTCGCGCTTGACGATTACCGCTCGTACGAAAACCTTGTCGCGCTGAAAGAAAAAAACGTCGTCGACTTTTTCAAGGAAAATATGCTTGAAAAAACCGGTATGGACGCCGTGCTTTTGAAAAACGATTATCACAACGCGAAAGTGCTGATAAAAGCGAAGTATCTGCGCCTTGACGACGTGAAAGACATGCTTATGCCCGCAGGGCTTTTCGACACCGACAAAATGAAGGCGGATATTTTTGACGACAATTACGAAAGTTTTCCGTCCTTTATGGCGGAAGCCCTTGACGCAATCGACGTTCAGTTCGCAGACGGCAACAGAAGCCCGAGGTTTATCGACGTAACCCTTGATAAGGCGATGTTTTCCGATATGTACGCCCGCATTTCAAAGTGCAATCAGCAGGCTTTGAAAGACTGGCTGAATCTTTTAATCGACACCGCAAACGTTTCGGCGTTTTTAAGGTGCAGGAAACTTCACCTTGACAAAAGCGTGTTTGACGAAGGATTTGTCGAAAAGGGTAGCATAGACAAGGCTTGGTTTGACGAATTGTACGAGTCGTCGGACGACGTCGTGAAAGATAAGGCGAAACTTTTAATAAGCGTCGGCGATCTTATCGACGTTGCGTTGTCGGACGCGGACGGCATGGTCAGGTTCGAAACCGCCGTCGACAACAAAATCACGAAACTGTTCAAGGACAATAAATACGACATGTTTTCGGTTGCGCCCATCGTCGGGTATTACTTCGGCAGGCTCACCGAAATCAAAGCCGTCAAACTTATCGTGTCGGCGGTCAAAAACAACCTTGATAAAAATCTTTTAAGACAAAGGACGAGAGATCTTTATGCTTAAAAAAGACGAAAACAATACGGTTACCGGCAAAATCGCCGTCGTGGGCGACAAGGACAGCGTCCTTGCGTTCAAGGCAATCGGGCTGGAAGTCCACGCCGTCGAAAGCGCGGACGAGGCGGCAACCGTCCTTAAAAAACTCGCGCGGGACTGCGCGGTCATATTCATTACCGAACAAATCGCCGAAAAAGTCAGCGACGTCATTCAGAGATATAAGGCGCGTCCTTATCCCGCCGTCATTCCCATTCCTTCGGGAGAGGGCAGCAACGGCTTTGGTATGGACGGCATAAGAAGCGACGTGGAAAAGGCTATCGGCGCGGATATTTTGTTTAACAGAGAGGATTAACATTATGCAGAAAAACGACTTAAACGTTGGTAAAATCGTAAAAGTCAGCGGCCCGCTTATCGTTGCGGAAAATATGGGCGACAGCAAAATGTACGACGTCGTCCGCGTCAGCGATAAGAAACTTATCGGCGAAATTATCGAACTTCGCGGGGATAAAGCATCCATTCAGGTCTATGAAGAAACCTCGGGACTGGGCCCCGGCGAAAACGTATATTCAACCGGCTATCCTCTGTCGGTCGAACTCGCGCCCGGACTTATCGAAGGTATTTACGACGGTATTCAACGCCCGCTTGAAAAACTTAAAGAGGCTTCGGGCGACCGTATTTCAAGGGGTATCGATATCCCCGCTATCGACCACGATAAAAAATGGCGTTTCGTGCCGACGAAAAAAGCAGGCGACAAAGTGTCGTCGGGCGACGTTATCGGCACCGTCAAAGAAAACGAAATCGTTACCGTGAAAATCATGGTGCCTTTCGGCGTCGAAGGGACGATTGAAAAAATCGAAGAAGGCGACTTCACCGTCGACGAAACAGTCGCGGTCGTCAAAACGGCAAAGGGCGAGAAGAACCTGAAAATGCTGCAAAGATGGCCCGTCCGTAAAGGCAGACCTTATAAAGAAAAACTTTCGCCGTCGATGCCGATGGTCACCGGTCAGCGCGTTATCGACACGCTGTTCCCGATTGCCCGCGGCGGCGTTGCTGCCGTTCCCGGTCCGTTCGGAAGCGGTAAAACCGTCGTTCAGCACCAGCTTGCAAAATGGGCGGACGCAGACATTATCGTCTACGTCGGCTGCGGCGAACGCGGAAACGAAATGACCGACGTTTTGAAAGAATTTCCTGAACTGAAAGACCCGAAAACGGGACAATCGCTGATGAAACGTACGATTCTTATCGCGAATACGTCGGATATGCCCGTTGCGGCGCGTGAAGCGTCCATTTACACGGGTATCACCATCGCCGAATATTTCCGCGATATGGGCTACAACGTCGCTATCATGGCGGACAGTACCTCTCGTTGGGCGGAAGCGCTTCGCGAAATGAGCGGACGATTGGAAGAAATGCCCGGCGAAGAAGGCTATCCCGCTTACCTTTCAAGCCGCCTTGCGGAATTCTATGAAAGGGCGGGTATCGTAAAAGTTCTCGGAAACGAAGATACGGTCGGCTCGATTACGGCAATCGGCGCGGTTTCGCCTCCGGGCGGCGACCTTTCCGAACCCGTTTCGCAGGCAACCCTTCGTATAGTTAAGGTTTTCTGGGGGCTTTCGGCGTCGCTCGCTTACAAACGTCACTTCCCGGCAATCGACTGGATTCAAAGTTATTCCCTTTACGCAGACAGGCTTGCCGACTGGTACACCGATAATATGGGCGAGGAATGGAACGTAATGCGTCAGGAATTTATGTCGATTTTGCAGGACGAGGCGCGACTGGACGAAATCGTCCGACTTGTCGGTATGGATGCGCTCGGCGCAAAAGACCGCTGGACGATGGAAACCGCAAAATCCATCCGCGAAGACTACCTGCATCAGAATGCTTTCCACGAGGTCGATACCTACGCCTCGCTCAAAAAACAAGCCGAAATGATGCGACTGATCCTTGAAAACTACAAGCTCGGGCTCGAAGCGCTTGAAAAAGGCGTCGATATCGAAGATATGCTTGCAATTCCCGTCAAGGAACAAATCGGCAGAAGTAAGTATATCCCCGAAACGGAAATAAATAAATTCAACGACATCGAAAAAGACCTTAAAGAAGAAATGCTGTCGCTTGTCAGCGAGGGAGGACGTGACTGATGCTTAAAGAATATAAAACTATCCGCGAAATCGTCGGACCTCTTATGCTCGTTGAGGGCGTCGAGGGTGTGAAATACAACGAAATGGTTGAAATCGTCGCCGCAGACGGCGCAATCCGCCGCGGTAAAGTATTGGAAATCAACCGCGATAAGGCGCTCGTTCAGTTGTTCGAGCCGTCGCAGGGCATTCAAATGTCATCGTCCAAAGCAAGATTTTTGGGCAAGAGCATGGAACTTGCAGTGTCCGAAGATATGCTCGGCCGCGTCTTCGACGGTATCGGCAATCCCCGTGACGGTGGCGCGCCCGTTATCCCCGAAGACAGACTTGACGTAAACGGTCAGCCCATAAACCCCGCCGCGCGCGATTATCCCGACGAATTCATTCAGACGGGCGTCAGCGCAATCGACGGGCTTAACACCCTTGTCAGGGGACAAAAACTGCCTGTGTTCAGCGTATCGGGACTTCCCCATGCGGAACTTGCGGCGCAAATCGCAAGACAAGCGAAAGTTCTGAACAGCGACAGTAAATTCGCCGTCGTGTTCGCCGCTGTCGGTATCACGTTTGAAGAAGCGGATTTCTTTATCTCCGATTTCAGAAAGACCGGCGCAATCGAACGCGCGGTGCTTTTCATCAACCTTGCAAACGATCCCGCGGTCGAACGTATCGCAACGCCGCGTATGGCACTGACCGCAGCGGAATATCTTGCGTTTGAAAAGGGCATGCACGTGCTTGTCATCACGACGGATATTACGAACTACGCCGAAGCCTTGCGCGAAGTCTCCGCCGCACGAAAAGAAGTGCCCGGTCGCCGCGGCTATCCCGGTTATCTGTACACCGACCTTGCGACGCTTTACGAACGCGCGGGAAGAATCAACGGGAAAGAAGGCTCGATTACGCAAATCCCCATTCTTACGATGCCCGAAGACGATAAGACACACCCCATTCCCGACCTTACCGGATACATCACCGAAGGACAAATCATTTTGTCGCGTGAACTTTATAAAAAGGGCGTAACGCCGCCTATCGACGTGTTGCCGTCCCTCTCCCGTCTGAAAGACAAAGGTATCGGCGTCGGAAAAACGCGCGAAGACCACGCGGACACGATGAACCAGTTGTTCTCGGCTTATGCAAGGGGCAAGGAAGCAAAGGAACTTTCGACCATTCTCGGCGAAGCGGCACTTACCGAAATCGACAAAAAATACGCGCACTTTGCGGACGAGTTTGAAAAGAAATACGTCTCGCAAGGCTTCAATACAAACAGAAGTATAAATGACACTCTGGACATCGGCTGGGAACTTTTAAGACTCCTTCCGAGGAACGAACTCAAACGTATCAAGGATAAATTCCTTGACAAGTATTATGACAAATCCGAGGGATTAAATGGCTAAAATGAACGTTAATCCCACTCGTATGGAATTAAGGCGGCTTAAAACCCGTCTTAAAACCGCAACGAGAGGGCACAAACTTTTGAAGGATAAGTCGGACGAAATGATAAGACAGTTTATGGTTTACGTCCGTGAAAACAAACGCCTTCGCGAAGAAATCGAGGCCGAACTTTCAATCGCGTTGAAAGGTTTTACTTTGGCGCGCGCCGTTTCGTCCAATGCCGTCATCGAAGAAGCCGTGATGATGCCCGCAACGAAAGCCGAAATTTCGCTTTCGTCCGATAACGTCATGAGCGTCGAAGTGCCAAGTATCTCCGTTGTCGAACACGAGGGACAGGACAAATATCCTTATTCTTTCGACACCGTTACGTCGGAACTTGACGCGTCGATCGGCACTCTATCGACGCTGCTTGTGAAACTCGTAAAACTTGCGGAAGTCGAAAAAACCTGCAATATGCTCGCCGACGAAATCGAAAAGAACCGCCGTCGCGTCAACGCTCTTGAATACGTAATGATTCCGCAAATCGAGGAAACCATAAAGTATATCAATATGAAACTTGACGAGAACGAAAGGGCGTCGACGATAAGGCTTATGAAAGTTAAGTCTATGATCGAGCAAAAGTCATAAAAACGGCGATAATTAGCGCCTTTTCGGCGTTTTTGCAGAACCCGAAAAATCGTGTACGCCAAGTAAACTGGATTTTTCTGAACCCGCCGAGAAACATCACGGGGTCCCCACAAGATACTTGTACTTGTGGGGCTTTAATTTCATCAAAATTCTGACTTTTGCGACATTAAATTTATTATTAAATAAACCCCGCAAGTATTGTACTTGCGGGGCTTTTTCGTTAAGATTGATTAAATAATTATCTTTGAGGTTTTTTGGATTTTTTGAAGCCTTTCAGGAATTTGCGGAAGCCGCCTTTTTTCTTGTTGAAAATATCGACAAGTCCGTCAACGCTCGATTCCGAAACAAGCCCGCCCGTGAATCCCGAAAAACTCCTAAGTGGCATCGTTACGATACTGTTCACCGCCATCATCTGGTTTGCCGCGCCTTTCGTGAGGATTTTTGCGCCGAAAACCAGCACTTTTTTCAGGAATTTTCCGAATCCAGTAATCGAAACCTCGTCGACGGTGCTGTTTATGTCAAACTCGCCGCGTTTCGGGGGGATATTTTCGGGCACTTCCGCGCCGTATACCGCCGAAAACTCTTCAATGGGAAGTTCGGTTGCGGACGCAATGTCGTAATACAAGGGCGCTTCCTTTGAATAATCCTTGATTTGCACCGCGGGGGCGTTGACCGTAACGACGTGCGACAGTTTAATATCGCGGCTGCTTGCGCCGACAAGGATTTCAAACTCGCCCGATTCGACCGTCCAGTCGTGAACGAGAACGTTGTAAAACGCGAACGCGCGCTTGTCAAGGGTGACGGTAATCGTCTTTGTTTCGCCGGGTTCAAGATAAACTTTATCAAAGCCTTTCAGTTCCTTTTCGGGACGGAAAATCGTGGATTTCACGTCTTTTACGTAAACCTGCGAAACTTCCGCGCCGGCGACTTTGCCGGTGTTTTTCACGTCAAACGTAACGGTGAGAACGTCCGCGTCGGTTATCGTGTCCGAAGACACTTTCAGGTTGGAATATTCAAACGTCGTATAAGACAAACCAAAACCGAAGGGGTAGCGCACGGGTTTGTTTGCGCTGTCGAAGTAACGATATCCTACGAATACGCTTTCGCGATACTGCACGTTTTTCGTGCCCATCGGGAAGTATGCGCTGTTGATATTGTCGTTGAGATGTTTCTGGAAAGTTTCGGCAAGTTTGCCCGACGGGTTTGCGTCGCCGAATAGCACGTCAACCGCGCCTTCGCCGCCCGCTTCGCCGCCGACGTAAATGTTGAGAAGGGCTTTTATGCGCTTCGTCCAGGGAAGTGTAACGGGCGAGCCGCACACCAGAACGACTACAAGATTTTCGTTGACTTTTGCAAGTTCGTCCACAAGTTTGTTGTGTCCCATCGGCAAATCCATATGACGTCTGTCAAATCCTTCGCTTTCGTACTCGGGTGTGAGACCGATGACAACAATGACTTTATCGTGCGATTTTGCACACTCAACTGCCTCATTCAACAATTTTTTATTGTAGCCGTCGCCTTTTAAGGAGTACCCGCGGACGTAATCGTAAGAGATATTTTCCTTATTCATTGCGTCGAGAATCGACACGAGATTTTTGGGGTGAATCTGCGAAGAACCGCCGCCCTGATACCTTGGCGTTTCGGCAAGCGCGCCGATAATCGCGACTTTGTCTGTCTTCGAAAACGGCAGAATGCCGTTATCGTTTTTCAGAAGAACTGCGCCTGCCGCCGCCATTTTTCTTGCAAGAGCGTGGTGCTGAGCGTAGTCGCAAACGTAACCGTTGCGCTTCGACTTTTCGCCTTTTTGGACGTATTCCAGAACGTGCGTAACCGCCTTGTCAAGGTCTTCCATGGAAAGCGTGCCGTTGTTCACCGCGTCGATAACCGCCTGATCGTGCAAGCCGTTATTGCCGGGCATTTCAAGGTCGATACCGCCTTTCACGCCTTCGACGCGGCGGTTGATTGCGCCCCAGTCGGAGACGACCATACCCTTAAAGCCGAACTCGTCGCGCAAAACTTTGTTGATCATCTTGTCGCTTTCCGAGACGTATTCGCCGTTAAGGCGGTTGTAGCTGCACATAACCTGCCACGGATCCGAGCGTTTGACCGCGGTTTCAAAAGCGGGGAGATATATTTCGCGAAGAGCGCGCTCGTCAACGATTGCGTCAATCGACATACGGCTGTTTTCCTGATTGTTCGCGCAGTAGTGTTTCAGACTTGCACCGACGTTTTCGGATTGAAGCCCGTCGATGAACGCGGAAGCCATTTGTCCCGAAAGATAAGGGTCTTCCGAAAAATATTCAAAATTCCTGCCGCAAAGGGGAGAACGTTTGATATTCGTGCCAGGTCCGAGCACCGTGGATACGCCTTGCGTCGCCGCTTCCTGTCCGATTGCTTTTGCACATTCGTAAGCGAGATTTCTGTCCCACGAACTGCCGTAAACGACAAGAGAGGGGAAACAAGTCGAAGGAATGCTGTCTTTCATCACGTTGGTGATGCTGCCGCCCTCGATTTCTTCACGCGTGCCGTGCGGGCCGTCCGTCATTTTTACCGACGGGATACCGAGCCTTTCCACGGGATAAGTCGTCCAGAACGTCTTGCCGCTTAGTAAGTGTACTTTTTCTTCAAGAGTAAGTTTGCCGACGAGAGTTTTTACGTCTTCCATATACTCCTCCATATTAGCATAGTATAAAAATATTCTATCATATACGAAAAAACTTTGCAATCGTTGAAAAGCGGTTGGAGGTCATTTATTATTAAAGATATATAAAATTATTACTTTGTTTCCCGCATTGCTAAATTAAGTTTACACGAAAAACAATATGTGTTATAATATCACGTATGTTTTGATTATCTTACGGTGTCAAAACGAATATCTCTTCGGAGTGATTTTATGGAAGACAAACCCAATAAACTTGTTTTCAAAAAGGAAGATATCTGGCTTATCCCCAACGTCATCACGTATTTCAGAATGTTGTGCATTCCCGTATTCGTGACGTTGTGCCTTGTCGGCGGACTTAAAGGGAAGACGGATTTGATTTACTGGGCGCTCGGCGTGTTTTTCGTTGCGGCGTGCTCCGACCTTGTCGACGGCAAAATCGCAAGAAAATACAATATGGTGTCGGACATCGGCAAAGTGTTTGACCCCCTTGCGGACAAACTAATGCACGTTTCGTCGATACTGTGTCTGGTCATCATCAACTACATGCCCTGGTATTTCCTTGTGCTTATCGCGGTGAAAGAACTGTTGATGATTTGTTTCTCGCCCATGCTCCTGAAACGCAAAATCGTCATTCAGGCGGTGTTTGCGGGGAAAATCGCGTCGGCGGTCATTTCGGGCGGCGTAGTGCTTACTTTCTTCCACGCGCTTCTTGTCAAATGGTGGACGTTCGGCACGACGGTGCAGGGCATTCAGATGAGCCTTGACTGGATTGTAATGCTTCTCGGTTGCGTGCTTGCGATTTACGCGCTTGTCACTTATATCGTCATTATGCTGAAAGAACTTAAAAAATTCGACGCCGATTTCAAGGCGGGCAAAGTAGATAAGTTCGGCAACAGGCATGACGAAACGACGGAAGACGCAAAATCCGAACCTGTGGCACAAGACGCAGAAAACGAATCGGCAACAAAGTAAACGCACGGATACTTTGAACTCTTGCAAAGTGGCGGCAACGTCGCTTTGTATTTTATATTGAAAAATTTTTAGTGGTACGTATTATGGATATGGAAAAAACTTATCAACCGCAGAGTTTCGAACAGAAAATCTACGATTACTGGATGAAAAACAAATTCTTTGAGGCTCACGTCAACAAAAAGAAAGAGCCTTTCACAATTATGATGCCGCCCCCCAACGTCACGGGACAGCTGCACATGGGACACGCCCTCGATAATACCATTCAGGATATTATCATTCGCTTTAAGCGTATGGACGGCTACGAAGCGTTGTGGCTTCCCGGCACCGACCACGCAAGTATCGCGACGGAACTCAAAATCGTCGATCAGATGAAGGCGGAAGGGCTCACGAAAAACGACGTCAGTCGCGACGGCTTCCTTGAAAGAGCCTGGGCATGGACGCATAAGTACGGCGGCAGAATCGTCGAACAGCAAAAACGCCTCGGTACGTCGTGCGACTGGTCGAAACAAGCGTTCACAATGGACGAAAATCTGTCGGCGGCAGTGCAGGAAGTTTTCATCCGCCTTTATGAAAAAGGTCTTATTTACCGCGGCGACAGGATTATCAACTGGTGCCCCGGTTGCCATACCGCGCTTTCCGACGCGGAAGTCGAATATACCGAAAAGGACAGTTTCCTTTGGCATATCCGTTACCCCGTGAAGGACAGCGACAAATATGTCGTCATCGCGACGACTCGTCCCGAAACGCTCCTTGGCGATACGGCGGTTGCGGTCAACCCGAAGGACGAAAGATACAAGGATATTCTGGGCAAAACGCTGATTTTGCCTATCGTCGGGCGTGAAATCCCCCTTATCGCCGACGACTATTGTGAGATAGGTTTCGGCACGGGCGCGGTGAAAATCACCCCCGCTCACGATCCCAACGACTTTGAAGTCGGGCTTCGTCATAACCTTGACGTCATCCGCGTGATGGACGACAGCGGCATTATGAACGAAAACGCCGGCAAATACCAGGGGCTTACCCGCGACGAGTGCCGTCAACAAATCGTGGAAGACCTGAAAGAACAGGGCTTTTTGGTGAAAATCGAACCGTACAAGCACAACGTCGGCGAATGCTATCGCTGCAAAAACGTCGTTGAACCGATGGTGTCGAAACAGTGGTTCGTGTCGATGAAACCCCTTGCGAAACCCGCAATCAAGGCGGTCAAGTCGAAACGTATCGAATTCATCCCCACCCGCTTTGAAAAAATCTACTTCAACTGGATGGAAAACGTCAAAGACTGGTGTATTTCCCGTCAACTCTGGTGGGGGCATCGTATCCCCGCGTATTACTGCGAAGAATGCGGCGAAATGGTTGTCGCAAAGGAAATGCCCGCGGTCTGCCCGAAGTGCGGCTGCACTCATTTCAAGCAGGACGAAGACGTTCTTGACACTTGGTTTTCCAGTGCGTTGTGGCCGTTCTCGACGCTCGGCTTCCCCAGAAATACCGAAGAACTGAAATATTTTTACCCCACGAATCTGCTTGTCACGGCATACGACATCATCTTCTTCTGGGTTGCGCGAATGATTTTCAGCGGCATCGAAAATATGCACGAAGTGCCGTTCACGGAAGTCCTTATTCACGGCATCGTGCGCGACAGCGAAGGCAGAAAAATGTCGAAATCCTTAAATAACGGCGTCGATCCCTTGCTTATCATCGATAAGTACGGCGCGGACGCATTAAGGTTTTCGCTTGCAACGGGCGTTGCTCCCGGCGGCGATACGAGATTTATCGAAGAAAAGGTTGAGTCTGCAAGGAACTTCATCAATAAAATCTGGAACGCGTCCCGTTTCGTCCTTATGAACAGCGAGGGCAAAGATTTCAAAAAATTGGAAGATATCCGCCTGACTTATGCCGATAAGTGGATTTTGTCAAGGCTCAACAACGTCGTGAAAGAAGTCACGATAAACCTTAACAAATACGAAATCGGGCTTGCCACCGGCAAACTTTACGACTTCGTTTGGAGCGACTTCTGCGACTGGTATATCGAAGCGACCAAACCCATGCTTTACGGCGATAACGAAAGGGCAAAACTTAACGCGCTGACCGTTCTCAATTTCGTTCTGGACGAAATTCTGAAACTAATGCACCCGTTTATCCCGTTCGTAACCGAAGAGATTTATCAGTATAAACAGACCGGGAAATGCCACGCGCTTATGATGCAGGAATGGCCGAAATACAACAAGAAGTTTAACTATTATAAGGAAGCGAAAGCCTTTGAAGGCGTGATGGATATCATTAAGGCAATCCGAAACGTCAGAAACGAAATGCAGGTTGCGCCGTCGAAGAAAATCAAAGTGTACGTCAAAGCGGGCGAACACGCGGCGGTCGTCGAAAAACTTTCAACCTATATCGAAAAGATGGCGGGCGTCGGCGAAGTCGTGATGACCGATGAAAAACCCGACGAAAAGAAACTGTCCGCACTCGTTACCCCTTACGCCGAAATCTTTATCCCGCTTGGCGAACTTATCGACACCGATAAGGAAATCGCAAGGCTTAATAAGGAACTTGACGGTGTGAACAAGGAAATCGCAAGGGGCGAAGGCATGCTCAACAACAAAGGCTTTATCGCAAAAGCGCCGAAACAACTTGTCGACGCGGAAACCGAAAAGTTGAAAAAGAACAGGGAACTGAAAGAAAAACTTGTCGCCCGTATCGAAGACTTGAAGTAAATTTTGTCCAAAAATAAAAAGGATTAAGGAACGTTGCCTTAATCCTTTTTTTGTTGCAAAAAATTGTTAAAAATCGGGAATGTACGCGGTGGTCGCGCTTTCGAGATCCTGCACGAAACCGTTTTCTATATTAAGTTCCGACAAAGCGTTGAGCGCGCGTTTGTATTCAAGCGGAGTGATACGGCGGTTAATGTCTGGGAAGTCCTGAACGTTTATCGGCACGTACTGCGCCATGAGCGAAAGAAAGGCAGAGTCCTTAAAATTGTCCGCAAAAACTTTCAGTACAGTCAACGTGTTGTCGATATGAGAAGGCAGTATAAGGTGTCTGACGATAACGCCGGATTTGATAAGTCCGTTTTCGATTTTCACTTTTCCGGAAAGCCTGATCATTTCGAAAATTGCGTCAAAAGCGTACTTAAAGTAATCGGATTTACCGGATAAACGCCGTGATAGCGCGCTGTCAACGTATTTTAAGTCGGGAAGCCAAACGTTAACGTAAGGCGCGAGCGCACGCACCGTTTCAATAGTTTCAAAGCCGCTTGTGTTCCATATGACAGGGTTTTTCGGGGTGTAATACGAAAACGCTTTTATTATGCCGTCGGCGTATTGCGTTGCGGAAACAAGGTTGATATTGTCTGCGACCTTGTCGTAATATTCAAAAAGCGCGGCAAGTTCTTTCGGCGAATAAACCTTGCCCGTAACCTTCCTGCTGATTTTTGCATTTTGACAAAACACGCAGCGCATCGTGCAACCCGAAAAGAAAATCGCGCCCGATCCGCGCCCGCCGCTTATCACGGGTTCTTCCCATTCGTGTATGCCGTGATGCGACACGTGAATGTCGCCATCGGCAAGGCACAAACCGTAACTTTTGTCGCGGTCAACGCCGCATAAATTCGGGCAAAGTCTGCACGTCATAGTCGCATTATCCTTTTAAGTTGACGTTTTTATTTGCAATATACGTCTTTATTGTATATAATTATAGAATAATCAAAACAATAAGGCAATCTAATGAAAGACAAAATCTGCTCAAAAATCGATTCCGAAAAGAAGAGAATGAAATATTTCAGAATGACTCTTCAATACAGCAATAAATATATCTGGTATTTGCTGCTACTTGCCGTGTGCCCGTCGGTGCTTACGGCGTTTGTGTTTTCTCCGTACGGCACGATCGATTATTTTTGCAATTTCAGGGCGTTTTACGGCGCAGATTTCAGGACGATTTACCTTGTCGCGTCCGGGATAAATCCGAAGTTATATTATCTTGGCATAGTGGGGCTTATCGTTATCCCCGTGTGTTTCAGCATACTTTTCGGCGCGGTTGAAAGGCATATGCGCGTCGGGGAATTCAATCTCGGTTTCGACAGGATTCTCACAAGGCTCAATTTCAACTTCCTGACTGCGCTGAAATTTTCGATGATGCTTTTCGTCGTATATGAAATTTTCAAGTTTTTGCAGGTAGTTATGTTTTATCTGCTGACGCACTCCTTGCAAATCGAATGGGCGTTCGCGTTGTCGCTTATATGGTACGTCGCGCTGTACGCCGCGGAACTTTTCCTGCTTGCCGCAACGATACTGTGGGTGCCGACAATGTTGCAGACGGGGCTCAGCAGCACAAAGGCGTTGGGGCTTGCGATAAGACAGGGCGCGAAACAAATTTTCCCGACGATGGTCAGTTTGATGATTCCGACGCTTCCGATGCTCATACTTATGGTTGTGAACTCGGTGCTGAATCTGAAACTCGACATCGTGCTGGACGCGATACTCCTTACGATTTCAATCGTATTTTACGTAATATATATGTACACGATGTTCTTCGATATCAACGGCATCGACAGGGAAGACCTGAAAAAAATCGATATCTGGAAAGAGAACAAAAAACGCAGGAAAGGTAACTGATATGGAAGTAAGAAGCGCAATAAACATTTTATTTTCAAAATTCAACATAAATTATCGCGTGTTTTTGTATTTGTTCGTCGTCACCGCGATCGTTATCGCAATCGCCGCAAGCGCGGTTATGCCGACCTTCAACGAGGTTATCAAAAACCCTGAAACGACCGAATCGTTCACCGCCGTCACAAATACTTTCGCCGATTATTTAAGGGGGCAGACGACGTTTTCGCAGGTTATCGCAAGCGGTAAAACCTTTTATCACACGGTAATCGACCTTATGAACGCCACGAACGCGACGGCGGCTTTCTGGGTAACCGTCGTTGTGGTTTCGTTTTTCATAAGGCTTGCGATGTCGTTTTGCTATCCCGCGATTTCCGACGTTGTAAGCAATTTCATGAGCAGCAATATGTCGTACGGGCTTTTGAGTAATATATTGAAAAACTTTTCGCTGTGCGCCAAGTACGCGTTTTTCCATACGATAATCACAATGGTTACGGATATTGCGATATTTTTTGCGATTTACGGCGTTACAAAACTGTTTTTCCCGATCATCGGCGTGTTTGCATTCGCACTTGCGCTTGTTTGTGCCGTCGTACTTATCGCGCTTCGTCTGACGTTTTCGTCGGGCGTTATCCCCGAAATGGTCGTCGGGGGAGAGAAAAAATATTTCGGCGCGCTTAAAACCGGCTTTTCTTATATGAAAAAATACTTCGGCAAAATTTTCGGCGCAAACTGCATCGTGATTTTCGTCATATACTCGCTTATGATGCTGACGACGCTTATCACGTTCGGCGTGGCGTTTTTCGTGCTCGGATCCATGCTCGTGACGTACATTCACGTTATGCAACTTGTGTTTTATTACGAAAGCAAGAGCATGCGTTATTACACCGACGCTTACACGATCGTCAATACCGCGCCCATTTCGGAGCGTATCGACCTGCAAGACGAACTTTTAAGAAAAGACGACTGATTTTTAAGAAAAGAACCTTTTCGACAAAACTTTTTATATTTTGACATTCGCGCGGATTTTTTGGAATCCGCGCTTTTTTTCGCACTTTTTATAATTTCTTGAAATAGATGACAAAAACCTTGTCTTTTCGTCCTTTTTTGCGACGTTTTTCGACGCTTTTCGCCGATGTCATAAAACGTTGACTTTTCAAATTTTCGGGTTGTATAGTGTGTTTGTCAGCGGGAGGAAAAGGTATGAACGACGCACTTAACACCAAAATTTTACTTACATTGTACAAAAGAATCCCGGAAGAAATCCGACGAAACGAAAAGAAAGTATTGAAAATCGCAAGCCGCAGTTTTTACGGGTACGGCGCGGCTGAAACAATGAAAACTTATGAAAAAATCATTGATATGAACGACGAAAAAATCCGCCTTATCAACCTGAAACTTCTTATCGACAAAGCCTTTAATCTGCTTGTGTCGGAAGATATGCGCGTAATCATAATGCGCTTTATAAAAGGGCTGACGTTTCAGGAAATGGCGGACGAGCTCGACGTGTCCATAAGACAGGTTTTCAGGCTGTACGACACGGCAATCACAAGTTTCACGACGCAGCTCGAATACCTGAAATTTCCGCAAGAAAAAATCGCCGCAGAGTTCGGCGATCTGATGATTTACAAGGAAACTTGTTTCAGACTCTCAAACGAGTACGGCGTGATGGATTAGTAACGACGATTGTCGTAATATCCGTCGTCGTAGTCGTCGTCGGGGCGTCTGTCGCGGCGATAATCGTCACGTCGTCTGCCGTCGTCGTAATCGTCGCGGTAACGACTGCGGGGACGGTCGTAGGGCGACGCGCCGTAATCGTTCATCGTGCTGTTTTTGTCGTAATCGTAGCGACCTTTTTTGGAAGGCTTGAACAGCAGAAGCACAATGACAAGCGCAGGCACGACAATGCCGACGATAAGGATAATGCGGGTGAGTTTGTTGGGATCCGCCGCTTTCGTTTCAACATTTTTGTCGGGAACGACAGTGGGGCGGTAGTTCGGGTGCAAGTCGATGATATAGTCGGTCATCGCAACGCCGCCGTCTTTCGTTTTAAGACAACTTGTGGGGATATATCCGTATTCCCCGCCGCATCTGACGTAAATGCAGGAAGTGCCGTCGTATTCGCCTTTGCCGATGAACGTGATTGCAGGGGCTTCCGCCGGGGTAAGAGTTTTCGTTGTAAAACCGGACCTTCCTTTCACGTAAAACGAAGCGTCGCTTGACAACGAAAGTTCGATGGTGAAACCGCCAAGCGGTTCTTTGTCGGCGTCGGTCAGGGAAACGAAGTTCGAGGCGTCTTTGACGTAAAGGTCGTCAAGCCCGTTGTATTTAATATAGAAAACGTCGCCGTCGATCTCGGTAACGTCGAAATAATACGTCGAAGGAATTTCAAAAAGTTTAATTTCCGTGCCGCTTAAAAAACGAGTGTATACGTCAAGTGACACGTTGTTTTTCACGCGGTATGTGCCGAGCTGATACGTTCCGTCCGTTTCGGCGTGAGAAACCGCGCTTGCGGGCATGAACGCAAACGTCAGACACGTAACGGATATCAAGAGTATGACAAGAATACTTAACTTTTTCAAATTCGCACCTTTAACAATATTAACCATACGCATTAAATTATATAACACTATTCAATAAAAATAAAGTGTTTTATCACCGGAAAATGAAAGAAAACCAAATCGAAATTATCAAAAAAGTCCGCGCAATCGAAAACGAGATGTCGAAAAGGCGCGGTCTTGACCGCCTCGTCAACTACAACTCGGGCGAGGTCGTGCATAAAAAACAAATGGAGTTTCATAAGTGCGACAAGAAAAATCGCTGGGTTTTCGGCGGAAACAGAACGGGAAAAACCGAGTGCGGCGCGGTCGAAACGGTCTGGCTGCTTCGCGGAATCCACCCCTATAAAAAGAATAAGCCCGACGTAACGGGGTGGGTGGTGTCGGTGTCGTACGAGGTACAAAGGGAAGTCGCGCAACAAAAGATACTGTCGTATCTTTCGCCCGACTGGATTTTGGACGTCGTAATGCAGCAGGGCAGGAAAGACAGCCTGAAAAACGGCGTTATCGACACCATCGTCGTCAAAAACGTGTTTGGCGGGACAAGCCGTCTTTCTTTCAAAAGCGCGGATCAGGGGCGCGAAAAATTTCAGGGCGCGAGCCTCGATTTCGTGTGGTTTGACGAAGAACCGCCGAAAGATATTTACGAAGAATGCGTGATGCGCGTCCTTGACAGGTGCGGCGAGATTTATTGCACGATGACGCCGCTGAAAGGTCTGACGTGGGTGTACGACGAGATATATCTGAACGTCCGTCAAAATCCCGAAATATGGTATGAGCAAATGGAGTGGAAAGACAACCCGTACCTTGACGAAAACGAGGTTGAAAAACTTATCGCCTCGACGTCCGACGACTTGCAGGAATCGCGCCGTTTCGGCAGATTCAAGTCGGAAGGCGGGCTTGTGTATTCTGAATTCGACGAGAACGTGCACGTTATCGATCCGTTTCCCGTCCCGCGCGAGTGGCAGTGCAATATTTCAATCGACCCGGGGCTTAAAAATCCGCTGTCGTGCCACTTTTACGCGGTGGACGGCGACGGCGTGATTTACGTCGTGGGCGAGCATTACGAGGCGGGGAAGGACATTAACCACCACGTCAAAAAGATTTTTGAACTTGCGGACAGTCTCGGCTGGGCGCGCGACGGAAAAGGAAGACTTTCGGCACTTATCGACAGCGCGTCCGAGCAGCGCACGCTCGCTTATCAGAAAAGCGTCGCCGAACTATTTTACGACAACGGAATACTTGTTAATTCCAAAGTCGACAAAAACCTTTTCAGCGGAATTTCAAGGATAAAATCGCTGTTTTTCGAACGTCCGCCGCGCATTTACATTTTCAGAAACTGCGTGAATATGATAAGGGAAATCAAAGGATACAACTGGGGCGACGGCGACCGTCCCGTGAAGCGCGACGACCACGCCATGGACGACCTCCGCTACTTTGTCATGTCCCGTCCCGAACCGCAGGACGCGCTCTTTAAGACGGACAAGGGACTTATCGGCGAAGACAAGGACAATCTTATCAGAAAATTGAAACGAGGAAGATATGAAAAACGATGACGTTTACGTTGACGCCCTGAAAAAGAAAGCCGAAGGCTTTACCGCAACCGAAATATCCGAAGAATACTCCTCGGACGGAGACGGTAACCTCGTGCTTGTCAAAAGGAAAGTCAACTCAAAATATTATCCGCCCGACACCGCGGCAATCAAAAGCGTTCTCGATATGGACATTCTCGAAACCCTGTCCGACGAAGAACTCGAAAACGAAAAACGCAGGCTCCTTACCGAGTTTGCAAATATAGAAAGGAAAGGATGACTATGAAAGAAAAAGACAAAAAAGCGCTTCACGACCAAATCGTGAAAGAAGTCAAACAGGATTTTGAAGAGCGACGTCAGAAACGCCGTCCCGTCGAACTTGCCTGGCGGCTTAACATGAACTTTCTTATGGGAAATCAGTACGCAAGCATCACGCCGACGGGTGACATCGACGACTACGGCAGGCAGTATTACTGGCAGGAACGGGAAGTTTACAACCATATCGCGCCTATCGTCGAAACCCGACTTGCAAAACTGACGCGCGTCAAATCGGGCGTGTCGATCCGTCCGAAAACAAGCGACGAGTGCGACGTGCAAAGCGCGAAATTCGCAACCGCAATCCTGCAAAGCATAATGGAAGAAAATTGTTTTTCCGCGCTTTTGCAAAAGGCGAACGGATGGGCGGAAACTTGCGGCAGCGTATTTTACAAAATCGCATGGAATAACGAAAAAGGCAAAAAGTTTATCCTTGACGGAAAGCCCGTTTACGACGGCGACGTCGACATCACGGTGTGTCCGCCTTTTGAAATTTATCCCGAAAATCTGCAAATCGAGTCGTTGCAGGATCAGCCGTCGATTATCCACGCAAAGGCTTATTCCGTGGACGACGTGAAGCGTATATGGGGCGTCGACGTCAAAGGCGAGGACGTGAACGTGTTCACCCTTGACAAGACGGGCGTAACAGGCGGATTCGGATACACCGCGTCGGTGCCGAAAATCATCGACGAAGTGCGCCACGATGCCGTCATCGTCATCGAAAAGTACGAAAAACCCACGGCAAAGTTCAAGGACGGGCGGCTTATCATCGTTGCGGGCGACACCCTGCTGTACTTAGGCGATTTGCCTTACGTCAACGGGGAAGGCGGCAAACGACAGTATCCGTTTATCAAGCAGAACTCGCTGGATAACGTCGGCGTGTTTTTCGGGACTTCCGTCATCGAAAGAATTATCCCCGTCCAGCGCGCGTACAACGCCCTGAAAAACCGCAAGCACGAATTTCTGAACAGACTTTCGATGGGTGTGCTTGCAACAGAGGACGGCAGCGTCGATACCGATCAGCTGGAAGCGGAAGGGCTTGCGCCCGGAAAAATCCTTGTTTACAGACAGGGCAGCAATCCGCCCGCGCTTCTGAACCCCGGCAGTATACCGCACGATTTTTATCTGGAAGAAAACCGGCTGCTTGAAGAATTTACGATGATTTCCGGCGTGTCGGAGATTATGAAGTATTCGGAACTTCCCGATAACGTGACGTCGGGCGTCGCGATTTCCATGCTTATCGAGCAGGACGACACCCGAATATCCGTCACCGCAGAAAATATTCGCGAGGCTGTCAGGGAATCCGGCAAACATATATTAAGACTTTATAAACAGTTTGCAAAGTCAAGAAGACTTAGAAGTATCGCCGGCGAAAACGGGGAACTTGAAATGCTGTATTTCGGCGCGTCGGATCTGACGTCTGACGACCTTGTCTTCGACACCGAAAACGAACTTATCGAAACGCCGTCGTCAAGGAAGAATATGGTGCTGGAACTTATGAATCTGGGACTTCTGACCGACGAAAACGGCAGATATTCCGAACGCACGAAATGCAAAATTCTGGAAACTCTCGGCTTCGGAAACTGGGAAAACAGCAGGGATATCGCCGATTTGCACCTTAAAAAAGCGCAGCGCGAAAACCGCGCTTTCGGCGAAAGAGAAATTATCCCCGACTCTTTCGACGACCACGAAATCCATATCGAGGAACACACGAAATTTATGCTTTCGCCCGAGTTCGACATGGACGTGAAAATGAAAGAAACCATCGCCGCGCACGTCAATAAACATCGCGAGTTTATCGACGCGGCAAATATAAATTTATAAGGAGAACGTTATGCAAGAAAATGAAGTTGAAACCACCGTTCAAACGGACGCACCGTCCGAAAACGCAGGCGAAACAACGTCCCGTTTCAAAACGCCCGACGAATTGTTGAAGGCGTACGAATGCCTTGAAAAAGAGTTTACGAAAAGGTCGCAGAAACTGAAAGCCCTTGAAAAGGAACTTTCGGAAAAAGTCCCTTCAAACGTAGCGTACGCACAAAACGACTGGCAGCAAAAAGTCGACGACTTTTTTGAATCGCGTCCCGAAATCGCGCCGTTCAAGAAGGAAATCGCCGAGGAAATATTGAAAAACGACCTCGGCAGCAACGAAAACTGTCTGGAAATCGCCGGCGCGCGCGTTGTCCTGAACAATTACAAATCCCCAAAAGATTATCTTTTTGACGACGATTTCGTTGTCGAAAACGTGCTATCCAACGAGAAAATCTGCGACAGAGTAATCAAAAAATATCTGTCCGATCTCGACGGCGTGAAAACCGTCCGCACAATCAACGGGGAAGGACAAGCCTCTCTCGCAAAACAAATTCGCCCCAAAACCGTCGGCGAGGCTGGCAAAATGGTGATGGCTATGGCGGGCAAGGGCAAATAAATTAACAGGAGATTTTTTATGATTACAATTTCAAACGCAAGCGACGCGTTAAAAACCATTTACCTTGGCGTGATTGCCGAGCAACTCAACACGAAAATCAACCCCTTCCTTGCGGCGATTGAAAGAACAAGTAACAACGTTTTTGGTAAGGAAGTCAAAAAACTCGTAACCTACGGCGTAAACGGCGGCATCACGTCGGGCACCGAAACGGGCGCGCTTCCCAAGGCGCAGGGTAATTCGTATGTAACGCTTACCACCGACCTTAAAAACTTTTTCGGAAAAATCGAAATTTCCGACAAAGCTTTAAGAGCCAGCATGGACGACTCTGGCGCGTTCGTAAACCTTCTTAACGCCGAAATGGAAGGACTTTTGTCGGCAAGTAAGAGAAACTTCGCACGTATGCTTTTCGGCGACGGCAGCGGAAAACTCGCAACTACGGTCGTATATGCGGACAACGAAGATCTTGCAAAATTCAAGGTTGACGACGCGTCGAAAATCGAAGCCGGTATGGTCATCGACATCGAAACGAACGGGGCGATTACAAGCGCGACGAAAAACAAAGTCGTCAAAAGCGTCGACCACACGAACAACGTCGTTACGCTCACTTCAAACCTTCCCTCCGTTCAGGGCAAGGACAGCATCGTTTACGTACAAGGCAGCCGAAGCAACGAATTGACGGGTTTAGAGTCAATTTTCGGCACGTCAAGTACACTTTACGGTCTTACCCGCGCCGAATACGACTTCCTTACACCGTACAACGACGCAACCGGCGGCGCAATGTCTGCGGCACTTATACAGGACGCAATCGACCACGTCGAAGAACGTTCCGGCGGCATCGTCAACTTTATCGTGACAAGCTACGCCGTCAGGAAAAAGTACGTCGCGTACTGTGCAAGTTCCAACCACAACGTCGACGTCATGAATCTTGACTGCGGCTATAAGGCGTTGTCGTACAGCGGAATTCCTTTCGTCGTCGACCGCTTCTGCGGAAAGAAAGATATGTACCTTCTGAACACCGACGACTTCAAACTGCATCAACTTTGCGACTGGCGTTGGATCGAAGATGCGGCAGGCGGAATTCTGAAACAGGAATCGGGCAGCGCGGCATACAGCGCAACGCTTGTCAAGTACGCCGACCTTATGTGCGAACGTCCCATTGGTCAGGCGAAAATCACCAATATCACCGTTGACTGATCGACGGAAACTTAAAGATAATTCCGGCGCGCGCTTTGCCGCGCGCCCCCTTGCGGGGGACGCTATGAAAATACGAATTTACAACGATTTATACGACGTGTGCGACAGGGTGAAAGAAATCCACCCCGATTACGAGATTTATTACGATACGACGGGGAAAAGATACGAGGTGTTCGCAAAAGGAAAATTGCAGGTCGTGTGTCCTTACGAAAAACTCGACGCAAGGCTTATCGACTACCTTTATAAAACGAGAATCGAACGCCTTGACAAAATCCTGAAAGAAATCGACGATCGGAATCTGAAAATCGAAGCCGCAAAAGAAAAAGAATTGAAAGATAAGGTCGATTATAAATCGAAAAACGCGTTCAGGTATTACGAAAAGCACCCCGACGCACGAAAAGTTGATTTTGAGGAGATCTGAATGAAAGTAAGCGATGTAATTAAAAACTGTTTCGTCAAACTCGGGTACGGCGTCGTCGACGTTACCGACGCCGAAAACCTTACCGCGGAACAAAAAAGACTTGTCGATATTTTGTTGTGCTCGGTCGAAAACGTACATTCCGAGATAATAAGCGCGTATTTCCCGTTCGTTATGACGGAAAACGTGACGCTCGTCGACGGGAAACTTCAATATTCGACGTTGACAAACCCAAAAATCGTGTATCCGATTTCATTGAAACGCGGCGCGGAAACAAGGAAAATCAAGGCGTATCCGACGTATATACAAAGCGATTTTTCCGGAGAAGCGACCTTTGAATATTGCGCGCTTTTGCCGTCGTATTCGCTATCGACCGAACTTCCGAGCAACGTCCCGTGCTGGCTTTTGTCGGAAGGCGTCGTTGCGGAATACGCATACGCAAACAACCTTATCGACCTCGGCGCGCAAGCCGAAAAGAAGTTCAGAGAAGGTATTTGCGCGCTGAAAGCGCACAGCGGCGCGGGAAGATACGTGAAACCGAGGAGGTGGGCGTAGTGCGCGGAAAAACATTCACGAGAATAAGGATTAAAAGCGACGAATTCCGCGGAGTTTCGACGACGAAAGACGAGGCGATTTCGTCACCGACGTCATCGCCGATGTCGTATAACTTCACGTACGAAAAGGGCGTGCTTGCGGGCAAATACGGTATTTCCGCCGCGACTTTTCCAAGCGACGTTACCCCGGCGTTCCGTCACGCCGTCGCATCGCTCCCCGAAGGAGTCGTGCCGATGAGCCTGCATTTGTTCAGAAAGTTCGACGCGGCGACTAATAAGCGCGACGACAGACTTATCGTCAGAACAAGTGACAACGAATATTACGAAACGAGCATCTTTACCGTCGGCGACACGTTCAGAAAAATCGTAAATCTTGCGGCGGCGGGAAAAGATTGCAGCGCGTGCTATCGGTATAACGGAAAGGATTTGTTTCTCGCGTCGAGCGAGCGCGGATTCTTTTACACATACGACGGCACGACCTTGAAAAAAATCGAGAACGCGCCGAATATGACAAGTATGTGCGTGCATGCCGAAAGAATTTTCGCAACCGTTTCGGGAGAGCAGAACAAGGTGTGGTTTTCCGCCGACTTCAACCCCGAAAACTGGAAAGTGTCGGGCGACGGCGCAGGCTATATCGACTTCGACGATGAGGGAGGAAAGGTAATCAAAGTCGTGAAATTTCTGAACTACGTTTACATTTTCAGAGATTTCGGCGTGGAAAGACTGACCGCATTCGGCGCGCAAACCGACTTTTCGGTTTCGAAAATTTACACGGCGTCGGCAAGGATTTATCCCGACACGATAGTGCCGCTCGGCGACCGCATCGTCTTTTTGACGGAAGAAGGGTTGAAATGTCTTGACGGCTACAACGTGCAGAATATTTTTGCGGATTTGTCCGATTTTTTGTCGTCGGACAAAAGAAACGCCGTCGCAACGGGTATGGACGGGAAATATTTCCTTGCCGCCAACATGGTTTTCCCGGGGGACTTCGCCGTCAAATTTCTGGACGAAGTAAGAGATCAGGGCGTTTACAACACGAACGGGCTTGCGGTGTGCGACGTGAAAAAAAACAAAATGACCTTGCTTCGTGGTATGGATATACGCTTTATAAAGTCGGTCAACGTGCATACGCTTTCGGCGGTTTACATGACGTTTTCAGGCGTGAACAAGCACCTTATCGGTATGTTTTCGGACACGGGCAAGTATTTTTCCGACAAATTGCCAAGGTACTGGACGACGGGTTACACCGACCTCGGTTATCCCGAAAAGCAAAAGAGCGTCAGAAACGTCATGCTCACGGCGCACGGTACGGTAACACTCGGGCTGGAACTTGACGGAAATAAAATCGAATATGCACTGGAAGGCGCGGATCTTCCGCAAAAAATCATCGTAAATCGTCCGTTTTCAAAAATGCGCGTGTATCTGAAAGAAAACAGCGAATCGGGAAGTTATACCGTTACTCCGCCGTCGATCACGGTGGATTTATCGTAAAAAAATGCTTATGGATAATAAAATTAACGAACTTTTTATCACCGTTGAAACCCTTGAAAATTATTTGCGTGCGCTTGAAAAACGGGTGGCGGCTTTGGAGGAAATCAATAATGGCAAATAGTTGGTGGGACGATATCAAAGAACTTTTCAAAACAAAAAAGCAAAAGGCAGCAGAAGAAAACGAAAAAGTCAATAACGCGTTAAGACGCGAAAGTCAAATCACGGGGCAGTTGAAAGCACTTGAAGACGAGTACAACAAAAATAACCCCGCCGCGCCCGATCCCGACTTTGACGAAATCTTCAAACCGGTGAAATACGACAGGGTGAACTACGACGTGTTGTCCGACGACGAAATCAAAGCCGTCGCAAACGATAAGGCGGAGTCTGATTACAAGTCGAGCCTTGAAAAAATCGACAAACAGGCGTACGACGACCTTGTAAAACTCAACGAGCAGCGCGAAAAAGCCAAAGAAACGCACAAGAAAACGCTTTCCGAAATCGAGAGCCTTTTCGATGCGTTCAGGGAAAACAGCAAAAACAAGGCGGTGAAACAGGGCATCGCAAGGGGAAGTATCCTTGAAAGCGCGATTAACGAATACGGCGAAGCCGCAAACGCGGGCAGAGCGAGAGCCGACGATATTTTAAGCGACGCGCTTTTAAGTTTTGAGGAAAAATCCGACGCTCTGAACAGAAGGCGCAACGAGGCTTTAAGCAACCTTGACCTTAAAAAAGCCGTCGAAATCACCGAAACAATCAATAAACTGCAAGAAAACAGGGATAAACAACTTGCCGATCAGAATCAGAAAAACGCCGCGCTTGAAAAGAAAGAAACCGACGAAAATCTGAAACTCGAAAAGGAAAAACAAAAATACGTCGAAAACTACAAAGCGAACAAACGCCTTGAAAAGCAACAACAGGACGCGTACGAAAAGGCGAACGGCTACACCGGCGAAAAAGCAAGAAACTTTGCCGAACGTTACAACGTCGCTTTGTGTTTTTATACGTCGCTCGATCCCGACGTCGCGGTAAAAGCGCTTGAAGCAAGCGGCACAATGAAAGGCTATCTCGGAAATAATTACGAGAAACTTTTAAGCGTCCTGAAATCGCGCGCAACGACGAAAACTAAAAAATATATTTAACTGATATTTTGGGGGCGGACGATGAAGGAAAGAATAAAAAATTGGTTCAATTGGTTCAGGGAAAAGATTAAAAATTACGGGTATCTGATGACGCTTGCGGGCAGTGTGTTTTACCTTCTCGAAGCGTGCGGTCTGAAAATAAACGAACCCGTAGCGTACGGGATTGTCAACGCGGTCGCAGGGCTTTTAATCGTGCTCGGACTCGTCAACAATCCCGACGGGAGAAAAATCAAATAATTTCGCGGACGCGATAAACTTCGCGCGCGGCGGCAAGTTTTGCAACTGAATCGGACGAAAATCCTTTGTCCGAGTCGATGATTGCGTAAAGATTGCCGTTTTTTCCGGAACAGGTTACTTTTCCATCGTTTTTATCCGCAAAGTCGGCGATGAGCGACGAGACCGCAGGGTTATCTTCCGCAAGGACGGTAATCCTGTGGTTTTTTCTTGCTGCAAAAACGGCGGGGTAGTTCACCGAGTTTTTGATATTGCCGTTTTCAAAGTAATCTTTGAGTTCGGTCGCGACCATAACGGCGCAGTTGTCTTCGGCCTCCGGGGTGGACGCGCCGAGATGCGGGCAGGCGATAATGCCGTCGACGTTCAAAAGCGGCTCCGACGGGAAGTCGGTGAAGTATTTATGGACTTTTCCGTCTTTGACCGCGGCGATTATATCGGCGTTATTGACAAGTTCGCCCCTTGCACAGTTGACGATGACGACGCCGTCTTTCATTTTTGAAATCGCGGCTTTGTCGATCATGCCTTTCGTGTCGGCGTTGTAGGGAAGATGAAGGGTAATGAAGTCGGATTTTTCGTAAATTTTGTCCAAAGTATCGACGACTTCGAATTCAATCCCCAAATCCGTGTCCTTATTGAAAAACGGATCATATCCGATGATATTCATACCAAGGGCGTTTGCCGCGACGGCGACTTTTCTGCCGATTGCGCCAAGACCTACCACGCCCAAAGTTTTACCTGAAATTTCGCCGCCGACGAATTGCGATTTGCCTTTTTCGACAATTTTCGCAACGCCGCCTTCCGCATCATTTTGAGAGTTTACCCATTTAATTCCTTCGATAATCTTACGGCAAGAGAGCAAAAGGGCGGTGATGACCAACTCTTTTACGGCGTTTGCGTTCGCACCCGGACTGTTGAAAACTACCACGCCGCGTTTTGCGTATTCGGCATGGGGAATATTGTTCACACCCGCGCCCGCGCGACCTATTGCGACGACGCTTTCGGGAAGAACGTAATCAGCCATCTGCGCGCTTCTCACGAGAATAAGCTCGGGGTTATCGCATTCCGACGTAATTTCGTAATTTTTGTCCAATACGTCGTTGACTTTCGGGCTTATCGAATTTAACTTTAATACTTTTACCATACCAACCTCTTATTTGTGTTCCGCCGCGAATTTTTGCATATAGGCGATAAGATGTTTGACGCCTTCGACGGGCATCGCGTTGTAAATGGATGCGCGCATTCCGCCGACAAGACGGTGTCCTTTGATTGCCATGATTCCGTTTGCTTCCGCGCCTGCGACGAACTCCGCGTCGAGTTCCTTCGAGGGGGATACGAAAGGCACGTTCATCATGCTTCTGTCTTCGGGACGGACGGGGTTTGTATAGAAACCGCTGTTGTCGATGTAATCGTACAGCATTTTTGCTTTTTCTTCGTTGATTTTCTGGATTGCGGGAATGCCGCCGAGGTTTTTAAGCCATTTGAGCGTCAGGCTTGCGATGTAAATCGAGAAGCAGGGGGGAGTGTTGTAAAGGCTGTTCTCTTTTGCCTGCGTCGACCATTTGAGCATAGTCGGGCAAATGGGCATCGCCTGATCGAGAAGGTCTTTTCGGACTATTACGACGGTAACGCCCGCGCAGGAAATATTCTTTTGCGCGCCGGCATAAATCACGCCGAACTTATTTACGTCGTACACTTCGGACAAAATGTTGCTGGACATATCGCAGACGAGCGTTTCGACAGACGGGAATTTTCTCATGCGGCTGCCGTAAATGGTGTTATTGCTGGTGCAGTGGACGTAATCGATATCGCTTCTGAAAGACGAGTCGTCAAATTCCGGGATATAGGTGAAGTTTTTGTCCTCGCTGGACGCCGCAACCCTGACGTCGCCGTATTTTTGCGCTTCCTTGTATGCCTTTTTCGCAAAGTTTCCGGTCACGATATAATCGGCGCGGCCTTTTTTCAAAAGGTTGAGTGGAACTGCTTCGAACTGCGTCGACGCGCCGCCTTGTACGAGAAGCACGTCGTAGTTGTCGGGAATGTTCATAAGCTCGCGGAAAAGGGCGATGCATTCGTTGTGAACGGGCTCGTAAACCTTGCCGCGGTGCGACGCCTCGATAATGGAAATGCCGCTGCCTTTGAAATCGATGAAGTCTTTTTGTGCTTCAAGCAAAACTTCCTTGGGAAGTACGCCGGGACCTGCTGAAAAATTGTACATAAGAATAAGAAGCTCCTTATCAAAAGATTTATATAAAATATGATATATTATTTTGTTTATATTTGGCAACTGTTTTTTTGCGCGTATAAATATTTAAGATTAAAACATTATAAATGTATGAAAATTCAGGCGATAATTATGGCGGGCGGCGTCGGATCGCGTTTGAGACCGCTGACCGACGATACCCCGAAACCTATGGTAAAAATCATCGACAAACCCGTGCTTGAAACGATAATCGAAAGGTTGAAATATTTCGGGATTTACGACATCGGACTGACGGTGAATTACAAGTCCGACGTCATTAAAAACTATTTTTCAAACGGGCGGCGTTTCGGCGTAAGGCTGACGTATTTCGATGAAGAAAAACCGCTTGGAACCGCGGGCAGCGTAAAGCAGGCGGAAAAGTATCTTTCCGACAATTTTTTCGTTGCGTCCGGCGACGCGTATTCCGAGGTCGATTACGACGCGCTGTACAAAGCGCACGTCGGGAAAAATCTTCTGGGCACGCTCCTTGTGAAAAAAGTGTCCGACGCGCGCGGATTCGGGCTTGTGAAAATCAGAAACGGCATTGTGGAAGACTTTATCGAAAAACCGCAAGTTCCGACAAAAGGATATGTTAATACGGGGATTTACGCGCTTAAACGTGATATTCTGCAATTTATCCCCGGCGGATTTTACGACTTCGGGCGCGATCTTTTTCCGCGGCTTATCAACAATCTGGCAGCTTTTGAAATAAGCGGATACTGGAACGATATCGGCACGCTTGAAAGATATTACGAAAGCAATCTGTACGCCGTGAAAAAGCTGAAAGAACAAAACAATACCGCGTTTTTTTGAGATAATTCTTTGAAAAAACCGGAAATCCGATTATTTTTTTGCCCCGAAAGTTTTCAGGGTAACCCCTGTATTACTTGATTTATATCTAAAAGTTTAGTATAATATCAACAATAATTTTCGGAGGACTTCTTTTGGCAAAGTCGTTAAAAGTAGTATTCCTCGGCGGCGTCGGCGAAATCGGCAAAAATATGACCGCTCTGGAATACGGTGAAAACATCATTATCATAGATATAGGTATGTCGTTCCCGACGGAAGACACCCCCGGGATCGACGTCGTCGTACCCGACGTTACCTATCTTTCGCAAAATAAAGAAAAAATCAAAGGAATTTTTATCACTCACGGACACGAAGACCACGTCGGCGGCGTGAGTTATCTCTGGCCCGAACTCGGCTGCCCGACGATTTACGGCACGCCGTTTTCGCTTGCCATCGCGCGTCATAAAATCGAAGAAAGCGGACTTCCTGTCAAAAATATGAAGGAAGTCAATGCGGGCGACGTCGTAAACGTCGATTGTTTCAAGGTGGAATTTATCAAAGTCTGCCACAGCATTGCGGAAGCGTCGGCGTTGTCCATCACGACTCCCGTCGGCGTCGTTTTCGTGACGGGCGACTTCAAAATTGACTTCACCCCCATCGACAACAAACTCACCGACCTTGAACGCATCGGGGAAATCGGCAAAAAGGGCGTGCTTTTAATGCTTGGCGAAAGCACCAACGTTGAAAGAAACGGACACACCATGTCCGAGCGCACCGTCGGGGAATCGTTTGACGTCATTTTCGGCAAAAACCAGAAAAAACGTATGATTGTCGCGACCTTTTCGACCAACAATTACCGCCTGCAACAACTTATGGATATTTCCGTGAAGTACAACAGGAAGGTCGTTTTAAGCGGGCGCAGCATGAAAAACATCGTCGATATGGCGGCGAAACTCAACGAACTCACGTTCCCCAAAGACCTTATCGTCGATATCGACAAAGCCAACAAACTCCCGCCGGAGCGCGTTACCATTCTTTGCACGGGCAGTCAGGGCGAGCCTATGAGCGCGCTTTCCAGAATGTCGCAGGGCACTTTCGACAAGGTTACGATTTCGGCGACGGACACCGTCGTTATTTCCGCAACGCCGATCCCAGGCAACGAGCGCGGAGTATACAACGTCGTCAACAATCTTTACAAACTCGGCGCGGACGTCATCTACAATCCGTCCGACGATATCCACGTTTCGGGACACGCCTGCAAGGAGGAACTGAAACTTATGCTTTCGCTCGTAAGGCCGAAGTTTTTCATTCCCGTTCACGGCGAGTATCGCCACCTTAAACTGCATCAACGTCTTGCCGGCAGCATGGGCATTCCCGAATATAATACGTTTATCCCCGACGTCGGCAACACCGTCAACGTATATAAAAACAAAATGGTCAAAGGCAATAACGTCCCCGCCGGCAACAACTTCATCGACGGCGTCGCCCTTGGTGAAAACGCCGAAACTATACTGCGCGACAGAAAGGCTCTTTCCGACAACGGATTTATCGTGATTCTTCTGACAGTACGCCTTAAATCGGGCGAAATTCTGGCAGGTCCCGACATTATCCTTCGCGGATTGCATCTCGGCGACACGTTCCCCGACGAGGCGAAAGAAGTCGTATTGAACGCATTGAAACAAGTCGACTTTGAAAACGTCGAGGATATTTACGAATTGAAGACGATAATCCGCAAAGCCATTCGCAAGTTCATAGACAAGAATTACAAGCAGTTGCCTATGATATTGCCCATCATTATCGAAGCATAAAAAACGGCGATAATTCGCGATATTTTGCTTTTTCGGCGGAACCCGAAAAATCGTGTACGCCAAGTACACTGGATTTTTCAGAACCCGCCGAGAAAACCACAATCTCATCAAATTCTCGCCGTTTTTAGGGAAGTTAGATTTTGGCTTTTTAGGGGGGGTATTCCGTGCGAAGCACTTTATGTCATTCCGAGGCATTGCCAACAGGGGACCCCGCGGGATACTGTGTACTCGTGGGGAGAAGGAGCAAACGAGCAAAAGAGTGAGCGTTATCGCCCCCGATAATGCGATTTCAAAAGTGCAGTGTGCGACGCATCGCAGGGAACGGACACCTTAAAAATAAAACGTTTCCCTTCCGGGAGATTGCCACAGTATCGCAAGCGATACTTCGCAATGACACGTTAATAAATGTTTTGCAAAAATATAGAATAATACCGCTTAAACAAAAACCGTTATGATAAAGAAAGTCGAATTGCTTGCTCCGGCAGGCAGCAGAAGTAAACTGAATACCGCGTTTCACTTCGGTGCGGACGCATGTTACGTTGCGGGGACGAAATTCGGTCTTCGCGCGTACGCCGATAATTTTGACGCGGACGCTTTGAAATCCGCCGTCGAGTTCGCGCATACTCTTAACAAAAAAGTTTACGTAACGGTCAATATTTTTCCGAAAAATGTCGACTTTCCCGCACTCAAAGAATACTTTGTATTCTTAAACTCAATCGGGGTAGACGCGCTTATCATGACCGATGCGGGGGCGATTTCGCTTTGCAAGTCGGTTGCGCCCGATATGGAAATTCACCTTTCGACGCAAGCGAACACTACGAACGGATACACCGCAAAATTCTGGGCAGAACAGGGAATAAAACGCGTCGTACTTGCAAGGGAAACCACAATCGACGACATAAAACGCACGAAAGACATCGTCGGCGACTCCTTGGAACTTGAAGTTTTCGTGCACGGCGCGATGTGCATAAGTTACAGCGGACGATGCTTGCTCAGCAATTATCTCAGCACCCGCGACAGCAACCGCGGCGAGTGCGTGCAGGCGTGCAGATGGGAATACAAAATGACCGAAGCGTCGCGCGAAGGCGAGCCTTTGACGATGATCGAAGACGACAAAGGCACCTACGTCATGAACAGCAAGGATATGAACATGCTTTTATACCTTGACAAACTTATTTCGGCCGGCGTATCGAGTTTCAAAATCGAGGGAAGAATGAAGTCGGAGTATTACGTCGCAAGCACCGTTACGGCGTATCGCCGCGCCCTAGACGGTTATTATAAGACGGGGATATATTCGCCGTCCGAAAGTTTAGTCGAAGAACTTGAAAAGACAAGTCATCGTCGTTATACGACGGGGTTTTATTTCGGCGCGCGCGACACGGTGTGCTTGGACACGTCAAAGCCCGAAAGCGACTGGCTGTTCATTGCAGAGGTCAAAGGTTACGACGAAAGTAAAAAGTGCATAATCCTTGAACAGCGCGGACGCTTCAAAAAAGGCGACGTACTGGAAGTACTTTCGCCCGACGAAAATTATCTTAAAAAAATCGTTGTCGACGAAGTTTTCGATGAAGACGGAAACGTTATCGACGACTGCAAATTCGTGCAACAAATACTTTACTTAAAAAGCGACGTCGTTTTGCATAATCACGACGTTCTGAGAATGAAAAGGAAAGATTTATGAAAATTAAAGACAACGTGCTGATAGTAACGTCGATTGCCGAGGACGTGAGCGGTATCGAAGCGATTAAAAGCGAGTTTGAAAAAAATCATAAAGATTACAACGTGGTCGTTATCGACGAGCGGCAGTACGGCGCGGAAAAAGCCGCAACCCGCAGAAGGAAAAACCGCGAAAGACTTATTCAGTCCATACCTACTTTTTACCGCAGGGTAAAGACGGTGGGACACGTTTTCACGGTGAAATCCAAAAATAAAATCGACCGCCGTCGCGCGCTTTCAAACAAGCTCGGCGGCAGCGCAAGGAAGATTTACAACGCCGTTTTGCGCTTTGCGCCCGACGTCATCGTCGTTACGACGCCGCGACTTATGCACGAAACCATAATTGCGAAAAAGCGCACCCGTTTCAAATATCCCGTCATCGGGCTTTCCGAAAAATTCACTTTCGACAAAGCGTTTTACAATATGAGCGCGGACGGCTATATCGTGGAAAACGTCGATATGAAAAACCAACTCACGGCAATGGGATATTCAAGCGGCAGGGTGCACGTCATGGGCTTCCCGATTGAGGAAAACGTGCCCGACGTCGATTACGTATTCAAGCTGAAAGAACATCTGGGGCTTAATCTGAATCCCACCGTGTATCTTTCGGGCGGGGCAATCGGCAGCAAGGAACTTATGCCCGTGTTTGAACTTTTGCTGGATCAGGGCGACATAATAAACCTTATCGTCAACTGCGGCAAAAACGAAAACCTGTATTCCGCGATGCTTCGCGAGACCGAAAGGCGAAATTCGCAAAACGTCAAACTTTATCTGAACGTGGACGAAGGCGCGGAAGACACCCTTCTTGCAAGCGACTGCCTTATCACGATATACGACGGCTCGCTCATATACCGCGCGTTTCTTCTGGGGATTCCCGTGGTTGCGTTTGCGCCCGACACCGGTGCGGAAAAATCCGACCTTAAATACCTTATGGAAAAACAACTCGTGTACTTTGCCGACGACTACAACCACGTAATCATCGGTATGTACGACGTCATTCAGACGGGGCTTGGCAAAAAACTGTCGGAATCCGCTCTCATGCGGACGCGCGCCACGTCGCTGAAAGATATCTGCACGCTCCTTGCCTCATACGGAAGAAAATAATTATGCTTAAACATATCGTACTTTATAAACTCAACGAAGAAGGGCTGAAAAACCTTGATAAAATCAAAAACAATTTTTTGTCGATGCGTGGAAAAATCGACGGGCTTTTGTCGGTCGAATGCGGCGCGGACGTGTTGAAAAGCGAAAGAAGTTTCGACTTTGCGCTCGTTTGCGAGTTTGAAAACCTTGAAAGTTTCAAGGCGTACAAAACGCACCCCGTGCATCTTCCCGTAAAGGAATATATGCACACCGTTGTCGAGTCGTCAAAGTCCTGCGATTTTATAAAGTAACGTCGAAAACTGCTTGAAAACAGGAAAATTTTTGTTTTTTCTCGCGTTTTAATAATAAAATTTTGTTTAATCTCGATAAAATTCAAAAAGAAATAAACTTGACAACTGTATAAATTATGATTTACAATATTAAAGTATTAAACTGAAAAAGGAGGTTGATAATATGGCCGAATATTCGTCTTACGACCACTTCAACTCGGAAGTTAGCGACAAAATTAAAAATCTTGCGAAAATGGCTGAAAGCAGCACTATTATCGCCCCCGAATATTACAAACAATTTGATGTCAAGCGCGGTCTGCGCGACGAAAATGGCGTCGGCGTTTGTGCGGGACTTACCGAAATTTCGGAAATTCACGGTTACACGACCGACTACGACGGCAATAAAATCCCTTGCAAGGGCGAACTGTATTATAGGGGTATCGAAATCAAGGAACTTGTCGGCGGCATTACAAGCGAAGGGCGTTTCGGCTTTGAAGAAGTCGCATACCTTTTGTTGTTCGGCAAACTTCCCGACAAGGATGAACTCAAATCGTTCAAGCGCATTTTAAGGGGCTATCGGACGCTTCCCGACAGTTTCGTCAGGGACGTCATTATGAAAGCGCCGTCAAAGGATATGATGAACGGTATCGCGCGCAGTATCCTTATGCTTTACAGCTACGACAAGCACGCCGACGACAACAGCATCGACAACGTTTTAAGGCAGTGCCTGCAACTCATTTCCGAAATGCCAATGATCAGCGTTTACAGCTATCACGCGCACCGTCATTTCCATTGCAACGACAGCCTTATCATACATAAGCCTTTGACGCGCGGCAGTATCGCCGAAAATATTCTGCACCTTTTGCGCCCCGACGGACAGTATACCGAACTCGAAGCAAAGGTTCTGGACGTGTGCCTTATGCTGCACGCAGAACACGGCGGCGGTAACAACAGCTCGTTCACGATGCACGTCGTGTCTTCAACCGGCACGGATACGTATTCTGCGGTTGCGGCGTCGCTCGGCTCACTGAAAGGTCCGCGCCACGGCGGTGCGAACATAAAAGTCGTCAATATGATCGACGATATGCAAAAAAACATTTCAAAATTCGACGACAAGCATATCGAATCGTATCTCAATAAAATCCTTGAAAAGAAAGCGTTTGACAACGCAGGGCTCATTTACGGCATGGGACACGCCGTGTATTCCTTGTCCGATCCCCGTGTCGACGTTCTGAGAACGTTCGTCAAAAAACTTGCGGACGAACAAGGCTTTGAGAAGGAATTTGAGATTTACGAGGCGGTTGAAAGAATCGCGCCGAAGGTTATCGCAAACAGTAGAAACATCCAGAAGGGCGTCGCGCCGAATATCGACTTCTATACGGGGTTTATTTATTCGATGCTCGGTCTTCCGAAGGAACTGTTTACGCCGATATTCGCGGTTTCCCGTATCGTCGGTTGGTCTGCTCACAGAATCGAGGAACTTTCAAACCGCGGCAAAATCATACGTCCCGGATACGAAAGCGTCTGCAAACGCGACGTGTACCGCCCGATGGACAAACGTAAATAAAAATTTAACAAGAAACTTCCGTATTAAAACAAAAATAGCCCGCTGTGTCAGACAGTGGGTTTTTTGTTGTTATTTGTTGTTTTATATGATATAATTTTATACTGTCAATAAGGCTCAATGCGGGATTTATGAAAAGAACTAAAAAGGTATTAAGTATAATCGTGCTGATAATTACGATGGCGGTATCCGCGTCGTTGTTTTCGGCGTGCAACGCAAAAGAAAGCGACAGCGTGTTTGCGTTCGGCACGGTTTCCGAAATTTCCTTAAAAGGCAAAAAAGCAAAAAACACGATAAAATCCATTGATTCACTTTTCACAAGGTTGGACGTTTTGTTTGACGCGGAAAATGAGAAAAGCGACGTTTACAAGATAAATCACGCCGATAAAGACGTTATTTTGCAAGTTTCTCCCGAAACGTACGAACTTTTGAAACTTGCGAAAACCGCTTATTCCGAGACGGACAAAACCTTCAACGTCGCGACGTATCCGTTGTCGAAACTGTGGCGTTTTACGTCGGATACTTTCACGGGAAACGTAACGAGTTTACCGTCGGACGAACAAATAAAGGATGCGCTTTTGTCGGCAAATCTCGACAGCCTTACGCTTTTGACCGACAACCGCGTGATGAAAACCGACAAAGATTTGTCGCTTAGTTTCGGCGCGATTGCAAAAGGGTTTGCAGGGGACGCCGCAATCGAAAACGTGATAAAAGACGGGCAAAGCGGCATTCTGAACGTCGGCGGCATGATATTTACCGTGGGCAGCGGGGAATACAAAATCGGCATTTCGTCCCCACGCGACACCGCCGCCGATTATTTTGCAAAACTCACCTTGTCGGGCGGGGCGGTCGTATGCACGTCGGGCGATTACGAAAGGTATTATATCCTCGATGGCAAGCGTTATTGCCACATCATCGGGCGCGACGGATACCCCGTCGATAACGGCATAATCAGCGTTACGATAATAAGCAAGGACAGAAACGCTCTGTCGGGCGCAATGTGCGACGTTTTGTCCACCGCGGTGTTTGCTCTCGGGCGCGATAAGGGCGTGGAATACGCAAAAAAATACGGCGCTGGACTTGTGATAATTTACGCCGACAACACGTTTGAAACTTTCAACGTCGACAGTTTTGAACGGAAAGACGATTCATATTCAAAAAGATGAAAAAACGCGATTTCAAAACCGAAAAACCTTTTTACGTCCGTGATTTCGTTGCGGTCGCGATGGTGCTTGCGGTTCTGATTGCGTCCATCGTTATGCTGACCGCGAAAAAGGGCGGCACCGTCGAAGTTTACGTTGACGGGAAACTGACTTATTCTTATGCTTTGGACAAAAACCGCACCTTCGAGGTCGATTGCGACAACGGCAAAAACGTCGTTGAAATCAAGGACGGAAAGGTGAGCGTCATCGACGCCGATTGCAATAACCGCGCGTGTGTGAAATCGAATTCAATCTCCAAAAAAGGCGAGCAAATCGTATGCCTGCCACATAAACTAATCGTCGTTATCAAGGGCGGAAGCGAGGGCGAGTTGGATGCAAGAACTTGACGAAAAATGTGAAAATCGCAAGAAAATTCCGACAAAACGCCTTGCACTTGCGGGAATTTTGCTTGCCGCCGCGCTTGTCTTGTCGCTTGTCGAAAGCCTGATTCCGCCGATTATTCCCGCCGCGCCTTACGCCAAAGTCGGCTTTGCGAACATCGTGCTTATCGTGGCATTGCTGACGCTCGGATACCCGTACGCAATCCTTATTATGCTTTTGAAATGCGTGTTCATCGCCGTGTTTTCGGGCAATATGTTTTCGCTTGCGTACTCGATTCCCGCAGGGTTTGTCGCGTACACAGTGAGCGCACTCATTTTCAGAATTCCGAAGACGGGGATTATTGCCGTCAGCGTCATTTCGGGTATGATTCACAATTTTGTGCAAAACGCCGTCGCAAGTATCGTCATCGGCAAAAACGTGTGGCTTTTGTCGCCGTATCTTATGCTGATCGGCGCGATTGCGGGGTTGGCGACGGGGGTTATTGCGTTTGTTTTATTAAAGTCTTTACCTAAAAACGCCGAAATTTAGCGATATTTCGAGTTTTTGGCAAAACCTTACTCGGTTACGTACGCTTATGTACGCGCCCTCGTAAGAACTTGCCAAGAAACGTCAAAATCTCATCTAAATTTCGGCGTTTTTAGAGTAAAGAAAGCGATATTTCGAGTTTTTGACATATTATATGTTGGCATAATATGAAAACATTTTGCGGAACTTTTCATATGTTCTGTGACAAAAAAATCGCGGAAACACAAAAGTTCCCGCTTTTTTTATTTGTTTTATCGTTTGAACGGTGTAAAATCGTCTTCTTCGTGCAGGTCGGCGTTCAGGACGTCGTTATTCAGCAGTACCGCCCGTTGCACCGATTTATAGCCATATTTCTTTCTGATTTCGTCGATTGATTTTTCAAGCCGTTTTTCCTTTTCGTTTTCGTTGAAAAAGGACATCTGGAACGCTCCCGTCGCGCTTTCAAGGTTCGACGTATAAACCGAAATCGTGCGAAGGGGCAAAGTGAAGTTATAGTTTTCTTTCAGCAGTTTCAGTGCGGCGTTTGCGATATCCGATGCGTTGTTGACGGGCTCGATAAGGTTCAATTGCCTTGAAAACCATTCAAGCGACGTGTTCCGAAGTCCCACCGACACGCAGCGCGCGACGAGATTGTATTTTCTGAGCCTTGTCGCAACCATTTCGGACAGGGCGTACACGACGATTTTTGCCTGCTCTAAATTTTCGACGTCTTTCGTTGTTGTCGTGCCGTGCCCGACGCTTTTGGGGATATGAACGTCGTAATAAAACTTCACGGGCTCTTTTTCGTTGCCGGACGCCGCGTCGATAAGTTTATCCCCGACGATGCCGAAGTGTTGTTTCAGAAGGGCGCGATCGGCGTTTGCGAGTTCTCCCAAAGTGTTGATATTCAGCTTTTTCAGGCGGCTTACCGAGGAGCGACCGATATAAATCATCTCGCCGACGGGAAGATTCCACACGACGGTTTTGTAATTTTCGCGTGAAATGACTGTCGTTGCGTCGGGTTTTTTCAGGTCGCTGCCGAGTTTTGCAAACGATTTTGTCCAGGAAACGCCGACGGAAATCGTGAGCCCCGTTTCGTCGTAAACGCGTTTTCGGATCGTGTCGGCGATTTTTTTCCCGTCGCCGAAAAGACCGACGCTGCCCGTAACGTCAAGCCAGCATTCGTCCATACCGAAATGCTCGACGCGGTCGGTGTATTCGGTGTAAATTTTGAAAACGATATCGCTGTATTTCACGTATTCTTTAAATGTCGGGGGAACGATTGTAATATCGGGACATTTTTGTTGCGCCTGCCATACGGTGTCGCCGGTTTTCACACCCATAATTTTTGCAGGCTGACTTTTCGCCAGCACGATACCGTGCCGCTTTTTCGGATCGCCGCAGACCGCAATGGGTTTTCCCTTGTATTCGGGGTGTAAAATGGTTTCGACCGAAGCGTAAAAGTTATTCAGGTCGCAATGAAGAATGACTCTGTCCATAAGCGTTATTTTACCATTTCCTTGTATTGATTTCAATTGATTTTACGATACTTTTTAAGACAGGGTGCGTCATATTTTGTAAAAAACATTCGGATAATATTCTCGCCGCGCCGAAAAATACTTGACTTATAACGAAAGTTTTCTAATAATATATTGTAATTATTTTTCAACGAAAGCGCGTATTGCGCGTATGCGAAGAGGTTATATATCATGTCGAAACCGCTTGTTGCCATTGTCGGACGTCCCAACGTCGGCAAGTCAACGTTTTTCAATCGAATCGTCGGGCAAAGAATATCCATTGTCGAAGACACCCCGGGCGTTACCCGCGACAGGCTTTACGCCGACGCTGAATGGTGCGGACACTCTTTCACGCTCATCGATACGGGCGGGCTTGAAATCAAGTCCGAAGACGTCATGTGGTCGCACATCAGGGCGCAGGCGCAGATTGCTGTCGAAACCGCCGACGTCATCGTATTTATGCTTGACGGAAAGACGGGGCTCACGCACGAAGATTACGAAGTCGCGGCATACCTTCGCAAAAGTCGCAAGCCGATTTTGCTTGTCGTAAATAAGTTGGATAACAACGAACAGCACCTTTTGTACGACTTTTACGAGTTGGGACTTGGCGAGCCTATCGGGATTTCCGCGGGGCAGGCGAAAGGTCTTGGCGACGTGTTGGACGAAATCGTGAAACTTACCGGGAAGTACGAGACGGAAGAAAAGGAAGAAGCGCTGAAAATCGCAGTCGTCGGGAAACCGAACGCGGGGAAAAGCAGCCTTGTCAACAAACTTCTGGGATATGACCGAGTCATCGTTTCGGACATCGCAGGCACGACGCGCGACGCAATCGACACCCGCATAAAAATCGGCGATAAAGAATATATCCTTATCGATACGGCGGGCATCAGAAGAAAGCGTTCCGTCGAAGAAGATCTGGAACAATACAGCGTAATGCGTTCGCTCGGAGCGGTACGGCGCGCGGACGTTTGTCTTATCGTCATCGACTCGTCCGAGGAACTGTCGGAACAAGACGTCAAAATCGCGGGGTACGTTCACGAACAGGGCAAACCCAGCGTCGTCGTCATGAACAAGTGGGACGTTGTCGAAAAGGACACCTATACAATCGAAAAGTACAACAGAAAACTGAAAGAAGAACTCAAATTTATGGATTACTTCATTCCAACGTACGTTTCGGCAAAAACGGGAAAGCGCGTGGATAACCTTATAAAGCTTGCGGAACGCGCATACGAGAACGCGTCGCGAAGAATTTCGACAGGGCTTCTGAACGACGTTTTGCGTGAGGCGATTCTCACCAACGAGCCGCCTTCAAAAAACGGAAAACGGCTGAAAATCTATTACGTTACCGAAGTGTCGGCAAATCCCCCGACGTTCGTTATTTTCGTCAACGACGATACGATGATGCATTTCAGTTACAGGCGATACCTTGAAAACGCACTCAGGCGTTCATTTGACTTCGAAGGCACGCCCGTTCGTCTTATCATCAGGAATAAGAACGAAAAAGACCTTGAAAATTAAAAATCTCATATATAAGAAGGCTTATTATGAAATACGGCGATATGAATAAAGAACAGGCGGAAGTCATCTTTGAAAAAGAACTCCGCAACTTCAAAAAAATACAGGGCGAAGAATTGTCGCTCGATATGTCAAGGGGAAAACCCTGCACGGCGCAGCTTGACCTTGCAAACGCTATGTTCGATATGGTAAACGCAAATGCGTCGTTTATCACGGAAAACGGCATGGACGTCAGAAATTACGGCGGTCTTGACGGAATTCCCGAAATGAAAAAACTGTTTGCCGCGCTTTTTGACGTCAACGAAAAAATGGTGCTTGTCGCGGACGGATCGAGCTTGAATATTATGTACAATCTCGTCCAGCAGGCAATGCAATTCGGCGTCGGCGGCGGACTGCCCTGGAACAAACTCGGCAAAGTCAAATTCATCTGCCTTGTCCCCGGTTACGACCGTCATTTTGCAATCACCGAACAGTTCGGCATAGATATGATTGCCGTGCCTTTCAAGAAGGACGGCAGCGTGGATATCGACGCAATCGAAGGGCTTGTCGCAAGCGATTCCTCGATAAAAGGCATCTGGTGCGTGCCGAAATACAGCAACCCGACGGGCGTTACTTACAGCGACGACGTCGTTACCCGCCTTGCAAAAATGGACGCCGCAAAAGACTTCCGCATTTTCTGGGACAACGCCTATGCCGTGCACAGTATTTACGGCGACGATGTCCTTAAAAACATCTTCCCCGAGTGCGAAAAAGCGGGCAATCCCGACCGCGTTTATATGTTCGCATCGACGTCCAAAATCACGTTCTCGGGCGCGGGCGTAGCGACGCTTATTTCAAGCGAGAAAAATATCGAAGAATATAAGTCGCACCTGAAATACGCAACCATCGGACCGAATAAAATCGTCCAGCTTGCACATTACAGATATCTCAAAAGCCCTGAAAATATCCTGAAAATTATGAAGGCGCAGGCGGATATTCTCCGTCCGAAGTTCGACGCCGTTCAAAATATTCTGGAATCCGAATTTGAAAACGGCGATATCGTCGAATGGACAAAACCCGTCGGCGGCTATTTCGTGTCGCTGAACGTCAAAGTGGGCAGTGCGAAGGAAGTTGTCGACCTTTCCAAAAAAATGGGCGTGAAGTTCACCGAAGCCGGCGCAACCTATCCGCGCGGTATCGACTTCAACGACTCCAACATTCGTATCGCGCCGTCGTATCCGCCCATCGAAGAGTTGCAGACCGCGATGCAGGTATTGTGTTGTGCAATCAAACTCTCTGCAATGAAATCCCTCATGAAATAAAAAGTCATAATTTTGCGCCTTTTCGGCGTTTTGACGGAACCCTGCTCAGTTACGTACGGCAAAGTACGCGCCTTCGCAAGAACCCGTCAAGAACCCCGAAAATCCATCAAAATTCTGACTTTTTAGGGAATGATGATATCCATCAAAATTCTGACTTTTTAGGGGAACATCAGAAAACTATTAATCCCGCCTTTTTATGGCGGGATTTATTTATGTCATTGCGAGGAGTTGCGTTGCAACAACGTGAGCATCCCGCGGAAGCGAACCTTATTTTAATATCGTGTCCCTTCCGGGAGATTGCCACGTCGTTACGCTCCTCGCAATGACATAGTGCTTCGCACGTAATGAAAAAGACATTGCTTCTCGCAATGACAATTTTTTATCCGCAATGTGCCGTAGGCACATCGCTTTTGCCAAAGGCAAAAACATCGCATCATCGCTTTTACAAGAATGCCCGTATTAAATTAAAAGCGTATGTTAAGCATATTCGTGCGGGCGAATGCATAGTTTTTATTAACTGTATTTGGAGGTAAAATTATGCAATTTGATTTATATAACGATATTGCGACGCGCACCGGCGGCGATATTTACGTCGGCGTCGTCGGACCCGTCAGAAGCGGCAAATCGACCTTTATCAAGCGATTTATGGACGCTCTCGTTATCGACGCCATAAAGGACAAAAACGCCCGAAAAAGGGCTGTCGACGAACTGCCGCAATCGGGCGACGGCAAAAGTATAATGACGACTCAGCCGAACTTTGTTCCAAGCGAAGCGGTCAGCGTAACCGTTTCGGACAATCTTAATGTCAATGTAAGAATGATCGACTGCGTCGGTTACGTTGTGGAAGGCGCGCTCGGCGCGGAAGAAAACGGCAAGGAACGACTTGTTCGCACCCCGTGGACGGACGACGAAATTCCTTTTGCGAAAGCGGCGGAAATCGGCACGGAAAAAGTAATCAAGGAGCACTCGACAATCGGCGTAGTCGTCACGACGGACGGCACGATAACGGATATTCCGCGCGACAATTATGTCCCCGCAGAAGAACGCGTCGTTGCCGAAATGAAGGAAATCGGAAAACCTTTTGTGATTCTTATCAACAGCGCGATGCCCGAAAGCAGCGAAACGGCAAGGCTCAAAGCTGAACTTGAAAAGAAATACGACGCGCCCGTCGTCGTAAAGGACGCGCTGAATATGTCGGAAGACGACGTGTCCGAAATCATGGGCGCGGTGCTGTCGGAATTCCCGATTAAACTTATCGACGTGAACGCGCCCCGCTGGATACAGGCGTTATCGCGCGACAACGGCATTGTGAAAGAACTTGTCGATATTCTGAAAAACGTCGGTAGCGAAATGTTCCGAATGCGCGACGTGGACAAAATCAAGGCGGCGTTTGCCGACTCTCAATACTTTGAAATCGGCGACGGAGCGAGTGTTGACGCAGGGCGCGGGCGCATCGAACTCGACCTTAAAATCAAGCCCGAACTTTTCTTTAAGGTTTTGTCGGACGAGTGCGGACACGAAATTCCCGATGATTTCACGCTTATGAGTTACGTAAGGTTTTTGAAGAAAGCCGAAACCGAATATTCCAAACTCAAAAACGCTCTGGACGAAGTTTACGAGACGGGCTACGGCGTCGTGTCCCCGACAAATGACGATATCGTCGTCGAAGAACCCGAAATGTTCAAGCAGGGCGGTCAATACGGCATAAAAATCAAGGCGAGCGCGCCGAGCCTGCACCTTATAAAAGTCGACGTAAGAACGGAAGTCAGCCCGATTATCGGCACCGAGCAGCAAAGCGGACGGTTTATCGACGATATGCTTGACAAATACGAAAACGACCGTGCCGCACTTTTAAGCACGAACGTTTTCGGCAGAACCCTGAACGACCTGATGGCGGACGGACTTTCCGTAAAAATCAACGAAATGCCCGACGAAGCCAAAACGAAAATGCGCCGCACGATCACGAAAATCGTCAACGAAGGCAAGGGCGGCGTGCTGTGCATCCTTTTATAACTTTAATTAAAGTAACGACAAATAGGCAAAAATTGTACAATTATGCAACAAAATTGATATAATTGTGCAATTTTTTGCCTTTTTGTGTCGATTTGTATAAAAAAAGATAATGCCGTTGACACTTTCTTGGTAATATATTAAAATATAATTTAGGGTTATTTTATTACAACATAGATTGGTAAGGAGGTTATCGAAATGAAGCTATTACTCTCAACCTCGAACGAAGACAAAACTCACGAACTTAAATCATTGCTCGAACCGCTCGGACACACAGTATATACGTTAAAAGACTATGGTTTGAAGATTCGCGTCGAAGCAAAAGGGATTACTTTTTTTCAGAATGCATTATTGAAGGCGCAAGCCGTGTCGAAAGTTGTCGACATACCCGTTCTCGGCGACGAAAGCGGACTTGTCGTGCCTGCTCTCAACGGGGAGCCGGGCGTTTACAGCGCGCGCTATGCCGGCGAAATACATAATAACGTCGCAAATATTCAACTGCTTTTGAGAAAGATGGAAAACATCACCGACCGCGAGGCTTATATGCAGACCGTCCTCGTGCTTATGTATCCCGACGGACAGTATTACTATGGCGAAGGTACGGTCAGGGGCACGATCACGCGTTCGCGCCGCGGTTTCAACGGCTTCGGTTACGACAGCGTGTTTTATTCGCCGCAACTCAAAAAGACTTTTGCCGAGGCGTCCTTTGTCGAAAAGCAATCGGTCAGCCATCGTTTGCAGGCGGTCAACGATTTGTTCAGAAAAGTCAACGCGAATGAAGGCGCGATGAATTCAAAAAAATAAGTGAAAACGATATTTTGTTTTTCCGACCTTCACAACGCCACGATATCGGAATGGTATCGCGGCGTTATGGAAGAGTCGGATTATATTTTCTTTGCAGGCGACGGGATTTTCGGCGTAACGCGTACGCTTGAAAACGTCGCCGATAAACTTTATGCGGTGGGCGGCAACTGCGACAACTCGCTTTATCCCGAAGAACTTGTCGTTGACGTCGAAAAGGTCAGGTTTCTTATCGTGCACGGGCACCGTTTCCACGATAAACTCGACCTTGTGTACCGCGCAAAGGAGGTCGGCGCAGACTGCGTTTGTTTCGGGCATACTCATTCGTATTCCGACGAAACCTATGACGGCGTGCGCCTTATCAACGACGGAAGCTTTTCACATTCGGTCGCGGGGGACGTCGGATACGTCTATATCGTGGTCGAAGGGAAAAATATTTTTGCAAATTTTGTAAAAACGGGCGATTTTCGTTGACATATTTTTTCGGGCATTATATAATTGCAAAGCGTTGCGACTTATGCGGGTGTAGTTCAATGGTAGAATTCCAGCCTTCCAAGCTGGCCGCGTGGGTCCGATTCCCATCACCCGCTCCAAAGGAACGCAATCCTACGTTAAATAATGCTTGGGCCAGTAGCTCAGTAGGATAGAGCAACGGCCTTCTAAGCCGTAGGTCAGGGGTTCGAATCCCTTCTGGCTCGCCAGATTTGGTGGGTATAGCTCAGTTGGTTAGAGCGCCAGGTTGTGGCCCTGGAGGCCGTGGGTTCGAGTCCCACTACTCACCCCACTATTAGCCAAATCGGTGATGAAAACGTAGGGGTGTCGCCAAGCGGTAAGGCACTAGATTTTGATTCTAGCATTCGTAAGTTCAAATCTTGCCACCCCTGCCAAATATGATCCACTAGCTCAGTCGGTAGAGCACTTGACTTTTAATCAAGGTGTCCGGAGTTCGAATCTCCGGTGGATCACCAACTTAACTTGCGACCGTGGCGGAACTGGCAGACGCGCCAGCCTTAGGAGCTGGTATCACAGATGTGTGAGTTCGAGTCTCTCCGGTCGCACCATTTGTTTTCCGCCGGACAGTTGCACCTTAAAAAAGTATGCGCCTTTAGCTCAGTTGGTAGAGCAACTGACTCTTAATCAGTGGGTCCCGGGTTCGAATCCCTGAAGGCGCACCATCAACGAGCCTACGCGAAAGCGTATTGGCGCGTGGCTTATCGGACAGAAGTTTCAGGATTACGGAAGATAAGCAAATTTTACTTACGGTAAGCGTACGCCGATTTACGAATTGTCGTTTGACGGCGAAAAACGCTTACGACGGTAAGTGAACGCGTCGGGACACCGACGTAAGAAACACTTCGAAAAACGGCGAAAGGACAGTCGAGTGTTTATTAAACAACATAATATGCGGGAGTGATTCAGTGGTAGAATGCCACCTTGCCAAGGTGGAAGTCGCGGGTCCGAATCCCGTCTCCCGCTCCAAAAGAAAACGAACACGATTTTGTGTTCGTTTTCTTTTTACGCGAGAGAACGGGATCGAACCTTGCACAATAATATAAAAAGAGAATAATAATGAAATAAGTAATATATTGTACTTTGTTATTAAATAAAGTATGTGTGCAAGGTTCGGGCGCAGCCCGCCGTTGTGCTGTCAGACTGACAAAAAGGAAAAGTTTGCAGCGATATGAAGTTTATCAAAGAAGTACACAATGCCGAGGCTATCCCGTCTCCCGCTCGCGGGAAAGCAACAATATTCTGCATTATCGCGATTATAAAAAACAGAATAATAATGAAGTAAGTTAATATATCGCACTTTGTTATTAAATAAAGTATGCGCGCAAGGTTCGGACGAAGCCCGCCGTTGTGCTGTTAGCCAGACGAAAGGGAAAAGTTTGTAGCGATACGGAGTATATAAAACAACCTTGTTTTTTGACGTTTATTTAACGTGATTGATTTTTTTTCGTTTAAAATCGTAAACCGTGAAAAGCGGCGGTTTTTGGGAAGAACAGGGCGATTTTATGCATTTACGTTTTGGAATTTATCAAAAATCGGAGGTTTTGATTTATCAAAATCAACGTTTGACAAATATTAAGTAAAATCGCGCCGAAATAATTTTATTTTTGAAAGAAAATGCACTTTTTTCCTTTACACAATTAAAGAATAAAAGTATAATGAAACTGAAATAAAACGATAAGGTGAATTATGATTGATAAAAAGATTACCGACGATATGCTCAGTGAACTTTACAGCACGCTTGCGTCATTGCAAACCGCAGACGACGTGAAAACGCTTTTTGAAGACCTTTGCACGTATAAGGAAATTGAACAAATGGCACAGCGTATTACCGCGGCAAGGCTCTTGCTGGAAGGAAACACTTACGCTCGCGTGATTGAGCGCACCGATATTTCTTCGGCGACTTTATCGCGCGTTTCGCGTTGCATACAGCACGGTAGCGGCGGATACAAGAAATTTATTAAGACGGAATAATTGACAGCGTTTATTGTCATATTGACACAATGAAATCATTAACGGAATTATATAAAATCGGCGCGGGCCCGTCCTCGTCGCATACGATGGGTCCCGAAAAGGCTTGCAAGATTTTTGCCGAAAATTACAAGGACGCCGATTCTTTCAAAGTCATACTTTACGGCTCGCTCGCAATGACGGGCAAGGGGCACGGCACCGACCGTATCGTTGTTTCCACGCTCAAAAAACCGACGGAAGTCGTTTTCAACACCGAAGAAAAGGATATCCCGCACGAAAACACGATGGATCTTATCGCATTATCGCGCGGAAACGTCATTGACAGATGGCGCGTTCTGAGCGTGGGCGGGGGAGCAATCGAAATCGTCGGGCGCGGAAAGTACGATCCCCCCGAAGTTTACGACCTTAATTCGTTTTCGGAAATCTCGGCATACTGCAAAAAACACAGAATCCGTATTCCCGATTACGTCGAAAGGGTCGAAGGACCTGAAATTTTCGATTATCTGAAAAAAATATGGGCGCAGATGAAGGACACTGTGCAAAACGGGCTGGACGCTTCCGGCACGATCCCCGGCGGTCTTAATCTGCAACGAAAGGCGAAGTTCCTTTTCAGACAACGCCATATCGACGAAAGTCCCGAAACGCGTGAAAACAGGCTTGTGTGCGCGTTCGCATACGCCGTGAGCGAAGAAAACGCGTGCGGGCATACAATCGTGACCGCGCCTACGTGCGGATCGTCGGGCGTCGTACCCGCGGTGCTTACCTATATGCAGGACAAACGCGGCTTTTCCGACAAGGAAATCGTCAGGGCGCTTGCGACGGCGGGCATCGTCGGAAACATTGTCAAACAAAACGCAAGTATTTCGGGCGCGGAATGCGGGTGTCAGGCGGAAATCGGCACGGCGTGCAGTATGGCTTCCGCCGCTCTTGCGGAGCTTTACGACATGGATCTGGAACAGATCGAATACGCCGCGGAAGTCGCGATGGAGCATCATCTTGGGCTTACGTGTGATCCGATTTTCGGGCTTGTGCAAATCCCCTGCATCGAAAGGAACGCCGTTGCCGCAATGCGCGCGATAAACGCCGTATCTCTTGCAAATTTTCTGACCGAAACAAGAAAAATATCTTTCGATATGGTTGTCGAAACGATGTACGAAACGGGCAAGGATCTGAAAAAGAACTACCGCGAAACCGCAACGGGCGGGCTTGCGAAACTTTATCAAGAGGAGCACGATGAATCCAAAGACGCTTGACGACGGACGGGAAGTAATTTTCCGTTTTGCCGAAAAATCCGACGCAAAAGAAATTCTTTCCTACCTTAAAAAGGTAGGAAGCGAGACGGACTTTTTATCGTTCGGGTTCGAGGGCGTTGGTTCGGACGTACAAAAGGAAGAAGAAATCATCACTCGTTTTGCCCGCGCGACGACGTCGGCGATGATCGTGGGGACTCTTTCCGACAGGATAATTTCGGTCGGCTCTCTGTCCGCAAACGCCACAAGCAGGTTTTCGCATAACGCGGAAGTCGGGATAAGCGTGCTTAAAGAATTCTGGGGCAAAGGAATCGGCGCGCACCTTATGAATTTAATCCTTGATTTCGCGCGGACGACGAAGCACGTCAAAAACGTTCATCTGACGGTAATCGACGAAAACGACAGGGCGATGGCACTGTACGAAAAGACTGGGTTTAAGGTCGTCGGGCGATACAAAAATTTTTCGTATGTCGACGGGAAATACCGCGACGCGATAATAATGGAAAAAGAAATCTGAAATATTTTAATTGCGAAAAACCACCTAAAAGGTGGTTTTTCTTTTTTGAAAAGAATATCCGCATTTATTTTTGCATATTCTTTCGTATGTTTTTGGATGAAATCAAAAAATCGTTGAAAATCGAAAATATGGAATTCGCGTCGCCCGTCGTAACCGTTTTCGGAAAAGTCGGCGCGGCAATCGAGGGACACAAAGGTCTTTTGTATTTTTCGGACGAAGAAATCAGATTCAAGGTAAAAAGCCGCATACTTTCGGTATCCGGCAAAAATTTGTCGCTTGTCGAGACGAGCGAGCGCGACGCCGTAATATCGGGAATCGTCGAAAAGGTGGACTATGTATAGGTTTTTTGACGAAGTAACCGTTTCGGGCGCGTCGAAATCGACCGTCATAAATAAACTTTTGCAGAAAAACGTCAGGATTTTCCGCGCTGAGTGTCAGGAAAACGGCATTAAATTTCGCATAAAACCTAACGACCGTCAAAAAGTAATTGAAATATTCGACGCAATATGCTATAATTACAAAATAGTTAAAGGTATCGACAAAAATTCGGTTTTCGGATTTTTGAAACGCCGATGGGCAATCGCCGTATTTTTCGCGCTGGTTGCGGTAATGTTCGCGCTTATTCCGCAGTACGTTTACACCGTGTCCGTCGACGCCCCGTCTTATCTTTACGACGAGGTGCAGGGCGTTTTAATGGAATCGGGCGTGAAACGGTGGGAAAAAACGTCGGACGTTGACGCAAAAAATGTCGAAAAGCGCATAAGCGAAATCGACGGTGTGTCGTTTGCGGACGTGAAAGTTTCGGGCAGCACCGTATACGTGAGCGTTCGTCCGTCGCTTAAAAGTGCCGAAATCGTCGACGTACAAAAGGATCTCCCTCTATATTCGGCGGTCGACGCCGTGATAACGCGGCAAATCGTGTTTTCGGGCACACCCGCATTTAAGGCGGGCGACAGCGTGAAAGCCGGCGACGCACTGATTTTTCCGTACGTTACGTCGGGCGAGGACAACCTGCCCACGGGCGCAAACGGCGAAGTTTTCGGGATAATCGGATATTCCGCAACGGTTTCATACGGCGGCTCTATGACGACCTATGAAAAAAGCGGAAACAGCAAGACGTACAGGGTTGTCGATTTTATGGGGCTTACGGGAAAGATGCCGAAAAGCCCGTACAAACTGTACGAAACGCGAACAAGAAAGGTCGAATGCGGTTTTCTGATTCCGCTGGGCTTTTTGGAAATTACCTTTGACGAAATCGTCGGAACCACAATTTCTTTGCCGTACGAGCAGGCGAAAGACGCCGTGATAAAGCGCGCGTCCGAACAAGCCGAAAAGGTCGTACCCGAAGACGCAAGGGTGATCCGACGCGAAATCAACGAAGTTGAAGCGGGCGGCGTGTATTACGTTACCGCCACGGTGTACGCCGAAGGACGTATCGACGCTTCACGATAAAGAGGTTATATATTATGCGAAAAAAAGAACGAAAGACCGCTCCGCCGGAAACCGTTTTGAACGCCTCGGAGAACGAATCGGGACAAAGCAAACTTGTTGCTTTGTCATTCTCGATACTGCTTCTTGTCGCGCTTCTTATCTGGGTTTTCATCACGCTTTGGTTTTCGGGCGGAAATTTTAAGGGCGCGTTCACGGGGAAGGAAACTTTAAGCACGATTGCGCTTATCGGCGTATTGCTGTTTCTGCTTGCTGCGCTTTATGCGTTTTCATACAACAACGCACCCGAAAAATCCCGCGTCAAGGTGCTGATTCTTATCGGCGTCGTGGTGCTTATTTCCACGATACTTTGCACGATTTGCGCCGACGTTCTGAACGTTTACGCAATGCCGATATCCCTTTGCGCGGTTTTATTGTGTCTTCTTGTCAATATGAAGGTGGCGCTTGCCGGCAACGTCGTGTTGTCGCAGATTCTTCTTATCGTATTTATGATAAAAACGCCGTTTTCGTCGGAAGCGATGACGAATCTTGCGGCGTCGATTTTCTGCAATACGATGAGCGGTTTCGTGCTGCTGTTCCTTTTGTCAAGGAATTATACGCGCATTAAATTTATCCTTGTCGGGCTTATTGCGGGGCTTGTCATGTCGCCTTTTGCGGCGATCGTCACCGTTGCGGCGCACTCGACGGGGCTCGATATTCTGTACAACTCCATCTGGGTTTTCGTCGCGAACGTGATAAGCGTCGTTCTGTATATGCCGCTTTTGCCGATTTTTGAAAGTATTTTCAATATGGTGACCGACTTTAAACTGGACGAACTTTGCTCGTTCTCGCAACCGCTCTTAAAAAGGTTGTCGGTTGAGGCGCCGGGCACGTTCAACCACAGTCTGATTGTCGGTAACCTTGCCGAAAACTGCGCCATCGCTGTCGGTGAAAATCCCCACCTTGCAAGGGCGGGCGGATATTATCACGACGTCGGCAAACTGAAAAATCCCGAGTTTTTCGTCGAAAACCAGATGCGCGGCATCAACCCCCACGACGAACTTATCCCCGAAGTTTCGGTCAGTATGATTACGAAACACACCAAAAACGGCGCGGCACTTATCAGAGAAGCAAGACTGCCCGAAGAACTTGCACAGATTGCGCTGCAACATCACGGCACTTCGCCCGTAAACTATTTTTACTACAAGGCACAAAAAATTACCGAAGGTAATCTTGCCGACGACGAATACTGCTACGACGGGCCGAAACCTCAGACGAAAATCGCCGCGATCATTATGATTTGCGATACGATCGAGGCGGCGGCGCGCGCGGTCGCTCCCGACTCCCGCGAACAGCTTATGGACCTTATCGACAAACTTGTAAAAGACAAGCTCGACCACGGTCAATTTGACGAATGTTCCATCACGATGAACGATATCCGTCTTATCAAAGAAACGATTGCGGACATTCTTCCCAGCGTCAACCACGCCCGCATAAAATATAAGAAATAATGCTTGAAATTTACAACGCCGACAAGGAAAGCGAAAAACTTATCAAAAAAGTTTACAAAGCCGCGCTGAAATACTTTTCGCAAAAGGATATTTTCGAGGTTGAAATCGAAATCGTCGATAAGGACGAAATCCAAAGTATCAACAAAGAAGCGCGCGGCGTTGACGCCGTCACCGACGTTTTAAGTTTTCCGAATCTGGAAATACACAAAAACCTTCCCGTGAAGAAAAGCGATTTTCCGCTGGACGTCGATCCCGATTCCGGCAAACTTCTGCTTGGCGAGACGGTCATGTGCATGGATAAGATTCTGGAACAGTCGGATGAGTTCGGCACGACTCCCGAAAGGGAAGCGGGATATTTGTTTTTGCACAGTCTATTGCACCTTTTCGGATACGACCACATGGAAGACGACGAAAAGGCGGAAATGCGGGAAAAAGAAGAAGATATCCTGAAAACAATCGGATTATCGAGATAACGGAAATAATACACAGGAAAATAATATGAAAGTCGGATTTATTACAATCGCAGGAAAACCCAACGCCGGCAAAAGCACCCTTCTGAACGCTATGGTCGGCGAAAAAGTCGCAATCGTGAGCTGGCGTCCGCAGACGACGCGCAACAAAATCACTGGGATAGTGAACGGCGACGATTATCAGCTTGTTTTCACGGACACGCCGGGGCTTCACAACAGCCGCAATAAACTTGGCGATTACATGATGAAAAGCGTTTCGACCGCGCTCGAAGGCGTGGACGCAATATTGTACGTCGTCAACGGCGACAAAGGTTTCGACGACTTCGATAAGAAGTTTTTGGATGAGCACCTTGATGGCAAAACGCCCGTCGTGGTCGCGCTCAACAAAACCGACGTCGTCACGAAAGAAAAGATTTTCAAACAGTTGGAAGGCTTGCAGCAATACGACAAAATCAAAGCGATCGTGCCCGTGTCCGCAAAGAAGGGCGAGAACGTCGACGAAGTAATCAAACAACTTGTCGCGCTTATGCCCGAAGGCGAAAAAATGTACGACGACGACGTTTTCACCGACAAGACAATGCGCTTTATGGCGTCGGAAATTATCCGCGAAAAGGCGTTGAAACTCCTTGAAAAAGAGATTCCTTACGGCATTTGCGTGAACATCAACAAGTTTGAAATGCGCGAAGACGGCAGCATGTATGACATCGACGCCGACATCGTTTGCGAAAAGGACACGCACAAGCCCATTATCATCGGCAAAAAGGGCGAAATGCTGAAAAAAATCGCGACATACGCCCGTCAGGATATCGAAGAAATGTGCGGCGAACAGGTCTATCTCACGCTTTGGGTAAGGGTGAAAGAAGACTGGCGCGACAGCGATTACCTTCTGAAAAATCTCGGCTACGATAAAAAAGATATTTAATTTTCAAAATATTTTTGTTTTCCGCGCATAAGTTTTCGCGTTCTGCACAAGTTATCGTCAGTGAGGGCTTGTATGGACGCAAAAAATGTTTCGTGGAAGTTGTTTGAAAAAACGGGTTCGCCCGCCGCTTATATGTTTTTCAACGCAATATGCGGCGACGAACGAAAATCGAAAAACGATGGAAGAGAAACTGAACGCGCTTTGCGTAAGGGTTGTCGACTATAAGGACAACGACAGGTTAATCACACTTTGCACCGCGGAGAAGGGCAAAATTCTGGTGAAAGCGACGGGCGTTAAAAACCCGAAAGCGAAACTGAAATTTGCTGCTTCTCCTTTGTGTTTCGGGGAATATATCGTCGTCGAAAACAAGGGACGATATACCTTGAAAGGGTGCGAAGCGTACGACAATTTTCAGGACATCGTTTTTGACCTTAAACGCTATTACGCAGGGTTTAGTGTGCTGGAATGGTTGGATAAACTGTCGGATAATGCAGATACCGACACCGTCAGGGCGTTGCTTATCGTCGGCACGGAAGCATTGAAAGAACTTGCCTACGACGTTGACGTTCCGCCCGAAAACACTATGCTGAAATTTCAAAACGCTCTTCTTGAAACGACGGGTTACGCATTGAATTTTCATACGTCGGCGATAAGCGGAAAGAGCCTTGAAAACGACGACAAAGTTTGCTTCGATTATTATTCGGGTGCGGTTGTCGCGCTTTCGGAAAGGAGCCTTAATTACGTTACTTTCACAAAAAACGATGTCGCGATAATTCAGGGAAAAACCACGGGAAGCGACGCCGAAATCAGACGGATTCTCATTGAAATTTCGGGCATTTTGTCCTTTTTCACGGGCGTCAGGAAAAATTATTCTTTTGAAGAATTCCTTAAACTTTGATATTTTTTCCTTTTTTTATATAAAAAAAGCCGAAAACCCCCTTTTTCGATTGCATTTATTTTTTATTTGTTATATTATTTTATAGCATTAAATTGTAATTAAAATCGTTTGGAGGTTTTTATTTTATGAAAAAGTACGTTTATCTTTTCACCGAAGGTAACGCCAACATGCGTGAACTTCTCGGCGGCAAGGGCGCAAACCTCGCGGAAATGACCAACATCGGTCTTCCCGTTCCCCAGGGTTTCACCATTACGACCGAAGCTTGCACGCAGTACTACGAAGACGGCAAGAGAATCAATGACGATATCCAGGCCGAAATCATGGACTACATCGAAAAACTCGAAAACATCACCGGCAAAAAATTCGGCGATAAAGAAAATCCCCTTCTCGTATCCGTTCGTTCGGGCGCTCGCGCATCGATGCCCGGTATGATGGACACCATTCTTAACCTTGGTCTTAACGAAGAAGTCGTTGAAGTCCTTTCCGCAAAATCGGGCAACCCCCGTTGGGCATGGGACTGCTATCGTCGTTTCATTCAGATGTACTCCGACGTCGTTATGGAAGTCGGCAAAAAGTACTTTGAAGAACTCATCGACAAAATGAAAGCGAAGAAGGGCGTACAACAGGATATCGACCTCGACGCAAACGACCTTAAAGAACTTGCAAATCAGTTCAAGGCGGAATACAAGGCAAAAATCGGCAGCGATTTCCCCTCCGACCCGAAAGAACAACTTTTCGGCGCAATCAAGGCTGTTTTCAGAAGCTGGGACAACCCCCGTGCAAACATCTATCGTATGGACCACGACATTCCTTACAGCTGGGGCACTGCGGTCAACGTACAAATGATGGCTTTCGGTAACATGGGCGACGATTGCGGCACCGGCGTTGCGTTCACTCGTAACCCCGCAACCGGCGAAAAAGGTCTTATGGGCGAGTTCCTTATGAACGCTCAGGGCGAAGACGTCGTCGCAGGCGTTCGTACCCCGATGCCCATCAGCCAGATGGCGGAAGTTCTTCCCGACGTTTACAAACAGTTCCTTGACGTCTGCAAGACTCTTGAAAGCCACTACCGCGATATGCAGGATATGGAATTCACCATCGAACGCGGCAAACTCTTCATGCTTCAAACCAGAAACGGCAAGCGTACCGCTGCCGCCGCTATCCGTATCGCATGCGATCTTATCGACGAAGGTATGATCAACGAAAAGGAAGCGCTCCTCCAAATCGACGCAAAAACTCTCGATATGCTTCTGCATCCTCAGTTCGACGCGGCAGCCCTTAAAGCGGCTGACAAAAACAACGTCGTCGGCAAAGGTATCGCGGCGTCTCCCGGCGCAGCGGCAGGCACAATCGTTTTCACCTCCGAAGAAGCCGTCAGACTCGGTCAGGCGGGCAAGAAAGTCGTCCTCGTACGTCTTGAAACCTCTCCCGAAGACATCGAAGGTATGAAATACGCGCAAGGTATCCTTACCGTTCGCGGCGGTCAGACCTCCCACGCGGCGGTTGTCGCCCGCGGAATGGGCACCTGCTGTGTTTCCGGTTGCGGCGACATCAAAATGCACGAAGCCGACAAATTCTTCGAACTCGGCGGGAAAGTCTTCCACGAAGGCGATGACCTCTCCCTTGACGGAAGCACCGGTAACATTTACGACATCGCAATCAAGACCGTCCCCGCAGATCCCAACAGCGGTTACTTCGGAAGAATTATGCACCTTGCCGACAAATATAAGGCAATGGACGTCCGCACTAACGCAGACACCCCCGCCGACGCAAAACGCGCTGCCGAACTCGGCGCACAAGGCATCGGTCTTTGCCGTACCGAACATATGTTCTTCGGGCCCGGCCGTATCGACAAGTTCCGTGAGATGATTTGCTCCGAAACCGTCGAAGAACGCAGAAAAGCCCTTGATAAGATCGAACCTATGCAGCAGGCTGACTTCGAAGGTCTTATGGAAGCCCTTGAAGGACATCCCGTTACCATTCGTTTCCTCGATCCGCCGCTTCACGAGTTCGTTCCCACCGAAGAAAAGGACATCGAAGAACTTGCAAAAGCGCAGGGCAAGTCCGTTGAAGAAATCAAAATTATCTGCAATTCTCTGCACGAATTCAACCCGATGATGGGACATCGCGGATGCCGTCTTGCGGTAACGTATCCCGAAATCGCCGAAATGCAGACGAAAGCAATCATCAAGGCTGCAATCGCGGTACAAAACCGTCATCCCGATTGGAACGTTGTTCCCGAAATCATGATTCCGTTGGTTTGCGAAATCAAGGAACTTGCTTTCTGCAAGAAGACCGTCGTCGAAACCGCCGACGCTCTCATCAAAGCAGCAGGCAGCAACCTTAAATACGAAGTCGGTACCATGATCGAAATCCCGCGCGCGGCACTTACCGCTGACGAAATCGCAAAAGAAGCCGAATTCTTCTGCTTCGGTACCAACGACCTTACGCAAATGACCTTCGGTTTCAGCCGCGACGACGCAAGCAAATTCTTGCCTTCGTACTACAAGAACAAGATTTTCGAGTCCGATCCGTTCGCACGTCTTGACACCACCGGCGTAGGCAAACTTATGGATATGGCTGTCAAAATGGGACACGCTACCCGCAGCAACATTCATTGCGGTATCTGCGGCGAACACGGCGGCGATCCTTCTTCCATCGAGTTCTGCCACAAGATCGGCTTGAACTACGTATCTTGCAGTCCCTTCCGTGTACCTATCGCACGCCTTGCAGCGGCTCAGGCTAATATCCGTAATCCGAGGGCGTAAGCTTTTGGCGGAAAACGGTTAAATTCCGGCATTTTAATACTGAATTTTATGAAAAACAGCCTTTCTCGCTTGAGTCTGGCTGTTTTTTTACTCTTCTGAAAGCGGTCTAAAATCGGGAAATGTGCTAAAATTAAGGGGTGGTTCCTCAAATTGAACATTTTTCCATATATACTGTTGTAGGTAAAAGAGGGCGATAAAAGAGAGGTAGTTTATGTCGAAGTATAAATTAATTTTAGAATATTACTTGAAAGGGAACAACCGCACGCAGATCTCTACTCTTTGTGATTGTTCGCGCACGACCGTCTGGACGGTTTTGAAAAGAGTAGACGCTATTTGTATCGGGCTTGACGAACTGAACGGAATGAGTGAAAAAGAACTTGCTTATTTGCTTTTCCCGGAAAGGACGAAACCGGGAGACGGGTATTTGATTCCCGATTTTAAGTGGGAAGAGTTTCAGATGGTTAAGCATCGTTCGTCAATCAGGCTTTGCTGGCGGAGGTATTGCAAACGCGCGGCAAAGCAGAATCTTGCGGCATACAGTTGGAAAGTTTTTCTGACTTCGTATAACGATTACCGCCGACCGAAAATACAGGTTGACGATCCGGACGACAAAATCAGAACAAAACTGAAACATTACAATTTTTTGTTGGCTTATTGCGAGAGCGATAAGGTGATGTATTCCGTGATTCAGACGGAAAAGGAAATGTGGCTGAAATCGCTTGGACTGGACGAAAATAAAATCATAGACGATAGGGAAAAGTAAAACAAATTAAAACTTCTTTGAATTTATTTCAAATACCTGTTGCAAAACATACCGGAATATGGTATAATCGAATAAAGTAGTCAATGAGGTGTATTATGGCAGCAAGTTATAAAAAATTATTCAAATTACTGATAGACAGGGAGATGAAGAGCAAGGAACTCGCCGCGCTCGCAAAGGTAAGCCCCGCAACGCTTGCAAAAATGAAGAAGGACGGCGTTTCGGTGAATTCCGACGTGCTTATAAAAATCTGCACGGCACTTGGTTGTACGCTTGACGATATCGTCGAAATCGTGGACGACGAAAAATAATTGCAAAACTCAAGAAAAATATTTTAATTATGACCGTAGTTGTCATGTTATGTATGATAAAATAGATAAAATGAAAAAGTATACAGGAGAAAAGCGAAATGGCGGATATTAAAAAAGAGCAGGAACGCGAAGAATTACATAAAGCGATTTGGAACATAGCGAACGACCTTAGGGGGAGCGTTGACGGCTGGGATTTTAAGCAGTACGTTTTAGGTATAATGTTTTATCGCTACATTTCCGAAAATATCGCGAATTACATAGATACGGGCGAACATGCCGCGGGAAACGTTGATTTTCACTATGCCGATTTATCTGACGAAGCGGCGGAAGAAGCGAGAGCCGATATGGTGGAAACGAAAGGCTTCTTTATTCTTCCGAGCCAACTTTTCGTAAACGTTCGTAAAAGGGCAAGCAAAGACGAAAATCTTAACGAAACGCTTGAAAAAATCTTCAACGCGATAGAATCTTCCGCGCAAGGAACGGATAGCGAGGACGATTTCAAAGGCTTGTTCGACGATATAGATGTAAACAGCAACAAACTCGGCGCAACGGTGGCTAAGCGTAACGAAAAACTCGTAAAACTTCTCGATGGTATCGGCGATATGAAACTCGGCGACTATAAAGATAACACTATCGACGCGTTCGGCGACGCTTATGAATTTTTAATGGGTATGTACGCATCTAACGCAGGGAAGAGCGGTGGCGAGTATTTCACTCCGCAAGAGGTCTCCGAATTGCTTACGCGACTTACGGTGGTAGGGAAAACGCAAGTTAATAAGGTTTACGATCCTGCTTGCGGCTCGGGTTCGCTCCTTTTGAAATTTGCCAAAATTTTGGGCAAGGAAAACGTTCGGCAAGGCTTTTACGGGCAAGAAATCAACCTTACGACGTATAACCTTTGCCGTATCAATATGTTTTTGCACGATATCGACTTTGATAAGTTCAATATCGCGTGTGAAGATACGTTAATTAGTCCGCAGCATTGGGATGATGAGCCGTTCGAGGCTATCGTTTCAAATCCGCCGTATTCCACAAAGTGGGCGGGCGACGATAATCCGCTTTTAATCAACGATACGAGATTTTCGCCTGCGGGCGTGCTTGCACCGAAATCGAAAGCCGATCTCGCATTTGTGATGCATTCGCTTTCGTGGCTCTCTACGAACGGCACGGCGGCAATCGTATGCTTCCCCGGAATTTTCTATCGCGGCGGCGCGGAACAAAAAATTCGTAAATATTTGGTGGATAACAACTTTATCGATTGTATTATTCAACTCCCCGATAACCTTTTCTTCGGCACAAGCATTGCAACGTGCATAATGGTGCTTAAAAAGAGTAAAAACGAAAATGCAACGCTTTTTATCGACGCCACCGCCGAGTGCGAAAAGGTAACGAACAACAATAAACTTCGCGATAAAAATATCGAAAATATCCTTAAAATGTTTACCGATAGGGTGGATATCGCGCATAAAGCGCGGTTGGTGCAAAACTCGGAAATCGCGGAAAACGATTATAATTTATCGGTATCTACTTATATAGAAAAGGAAGATACGCGGCAAGTGATAGATATAAAAGCGTTGAATAAAGAAATTGCGGAAATCGTCGCGCGCGAGCAGGTTTTAAGGGAAGAGATAGATAAAATTATTGCAGAGATAGAACAAGATAAGAGGAATTAAGATTTAATCTGTAACAAGAGAGAGAAAATGATGACGGCAAGAGAAATTTTGAAAAATTTAATTGACAATAATAAAAAACCGACAGTAGCAGATTGGGTTTTTAATGTTGAATCGTTTTTGAAAGAAATAGAGGAAGGAACTAAAGAGACCTCAGAATACATTGAAAAAATCAAGCAATTTGGAGATGAGTTTCAATATTGCGAAAATTTGGTTGCATGGTTGCGGCAGTTGTATAAACGTAAATATGATTCAATAGAAGTGCCGCCCATTACTAAACGTAATCAAATTTTTGTTGCAATGATGTTTTCTGATGAAACGAATGATGTTTATCAAAATTGTTATAAAAAAGTAATTCAATCATTAAATTATGCTTGCATGCGAATAGACGAAAAGGATTTTACAGGTTCAATTATTAGTGAAATAACATCGGAAATTTCTGACTCTGTTGCTATAATTGCAGATTTGACGGGGAATCGTGGCGGTGTCTATTACGAGGCAGGCGTTGCAAGGGGATTGCAATTATGTAATCACCCGATAAAATTGCTTTTAACATGTAAACAAGATTTTTTTAACAAGGAAAAAGTGCATTTTGATGTTAGCGGGGATAACATTCTTTTATATAACGACACGAGCGATTTAATTGAAAAACTAAATAAAAGGTTACAAACGGTCTTAAGCGTGAAATAAACATAACAAAAAAATTTGATTTAATTAAAAAATGCCGAAGTGGTTGAAGGTGTAACAAATGAACGAGAGGGAAGTTTATCTAAAAATTAAACCTATGCTTGAAGGTATGACCGAGGGTATATATTGGGATTTTAAGAAAACCTTAACTGATGATGTTTCCGAAATTATGAAGGATATTCTTGCTTTTTCAAATAGTGATTATAATGGCGACAGTTACATAATTGTAGGGGTAAGCGAAACAGATTCGAAAGACGAATTAACCAAAATTGCTTTAACAAGTGATGACAGAAAAAGATTGAATACTGACGCCAACTACATATATGTTCCTTCAAAATGGAATGTGCATGGGTTATGTGAAGCGGACTTAAATAAAATGAAACAATTCAGTGCGTCATTATCTGAGAAACTTTCGACTAATATGTTGATTAGCCATCCAAGGTGTGAGTACGTTCCCATACAAATCAATAAAAGTCGATGGTTATACGTTATAGTTATAAAAAAGATACCGGGGGTTTTTATTAGCAAAAAAGATATTTTTCATTCTTACGATGAAACGAAAGTTGCTGTAAAACAAGGCGTAATTTATGTGCGTATTGCAGATACAACGATAGGGGCAAAAACGGAAGTCGCCTCTGCTGCGGAACATATAAGAATTTGGAAGAGATATATTGACTGGTTAGAATCTAATACAGAAACGCCTGAATTAGGAGATATATGAAAATGAGTAAATTAGAAGAATTGATAAAAGAATTTTGCCCGAACGGGGTGGAGTATGTAAAAATCGGTAGCGTTGTAAATTATGAACAACCTTCAAAATATTTAGTGAAAAAAGCCGATTATAAGGAAGAGTATTCCACACCTGTATTGACTGCGGGACAAACGTTTATTTTAGGGTACACAAATGAAATGAACGGAATTTACAACGCATCAAAAGATAGTCCTGTAATTATTTTTGATGACTTCACTGGGGCTTTTAAGTGGGTTGATTTTCCTTTTAAAGTAAAATCTTCTGCGATTAAATTTTTGAAAGCGAACGAGAAAATAGCGATGTTGCGCTATATTTTTTACGTTATGGGGAATATAAATTTGACATCAACAGAACATAAACGATTATGGATTGGGATTTATTCAGAGTTGCAAATTCCGTTGCCGGCTTTGCCGGTACAGTGTGAAATTGTCCGCGTGCTGGACGGTTTCACGCTGTATAGCGCGGAGCTTACAGCGGAGCTTACAGCGGAGCTTACAGCTCGCCGTAAGCAGTATGAATTTTATAGGGATAAATTGCTGACATTTGATGAAATTTATGATACAAAATATTTACCATTAAATGATGTAATTTATTCATTAAATACTGGATTAAATCCGCGGCAGTTTTTTACATTAAACACTGAAGATGCTAAAAATTATTATGTTACAATTCGAGAAATTCATAACAACAAAATCATTTTTAATGAAAAAACAGATAAAATAAATGATAATGCTTTAAGATTATGCAATAATCGTTCGCACTTAGAAGTTGGAGACGTTTTATTTTCCGGTACTGGAACTATCGGAGAGACGGCGTTGGTAGAAGAGGAGCCGTATAATTGGAATATCAAGGAAGGGGTTTATGCTATAAAACCAAAGAAAAATATAATTTTATCGAAATTTTTAATGTATGTGTTTGGAGCGACTTCCATCCGTATGGCGTATATGAAAAAAGCCGAGGGTGGAACAGTGAAAAGTGTGTCAATGGGGGAAATGAGAAAATTGCTCATTCCTGTGCCGCCGATTGAGGTGCAAGAACGAATTGTAAAAGTGCTGGATAACTTCGACGAAATATGCTCGGATTTGAAAATCGGTTTGCCCGCGGAAATGGAAAAAAGGCAGCAACAATACGAGTATTATCGCGATAAACTGTTGACATTCGATACGAAGTCTGCGACAATCCTTAGACAGACAGACAGACAGACAGGGCTGATTAGGCTCTTGCAGTATGTGTATGGGTTTGTCAATATTCGTTTGGGAGATATTTCTCAAATAGTAAGAGGTGCATCTCCGCGCCCTATTTACAATTATATTACAGATGCAAAAGATGGGGTAAATTGGGTAAAAATAGGAGATGTTTTGCCAAATTCAAAATATATTACAGGGACTAATCAAAAAATTACAAAAGACGGTGCTAAACATTCAAGATCTGTAAAAGTAGGTGACTTTATTCTTTCAAACTCAATGAGTTTTGGACGTCCTTATATTATGAAAATTGAGGGATGTATTCACGACGGATGGTTGGCTATAAGTGATTTTGACGATTATATAATCTCTGATTATCTATATTATTTACTAACATCTACATCTATACAGAGAGCAATGGAGCAAAAAGCGTCTTTTGGCGGTGCGGTTTCAAATCTTAATGCCGAAATTGTGAGGGATATTGAAATAACAATTCCGTCGCTCGAAAAGCAAAAAGAAATCGTTGATATTTTGGATAGATTCGATAATTTATGTAACGATATTTCTAAAGGCTTGCCGGCGGAAATTGAAGCAAGGCAAAAACAATACGAATTTTACAGGGATAAATTATTAAATTTTAAGGATATTGAAGAAGATGGGGAAAAAGAAACAAAAGCAAAAGGGACAGGCAAAAACTGAAAGCGTAAAAGCCGAAAACGTTGCGACGATAGAGGATGAGCGTATCGCAAAAATTATTGTGAGTGCGTTAACGGAATACGATAGGCAAAAACAAGAAGCGACGAAGGCTGAAGAAGAAAGAATCAGAAAAGCCGACGAGAAGAGACTCGGTATAAACGGTAATAAAGGAAAATTTAGAGCTGTGTTGAAAATTCTTTTTCGCCCGAAGAAATATGCGAAAAACATGAATGTCGGAGCGGGGCTTGTAAGAGTGGCTCTATATGCCTTTTATAAGCTTGTTGAATTGATTACTCTAATTTGTGCGATTTTATTCCTTGCGGTTATTCCGTTGCAATATTGTATCCCGAGTGTTGTGCCTATGAAGTGGTATTTGAGTGTTGTTAGCGGCGTGTGGGGCATAACGTTGCTTTTACTATCAAGAATGTTTCGGATAGCTGCAATCGAAGTAGATGAAGTGAAAGACAATAATTATTTGTTCGGATTGTTTACTGCGGTTACTTCAATCGTATCTGCAATAATTTCTATAATAGCATTAGTAAAGTAAATTACAGGAGAAAATTATGAGTTTTTATAACGTTGTTTCGGCAAGTGATGAAAGTACTGTTATAACCGAATATAAGCCTTCCGCCAAGCGTTCGGATTCGTACCAAAGCGAAGCGGATTTAGAGCGCGAATTTATTCGGCTACTCGGCGAACAGAGTTACGAATATTTGAATATTAAAAGCGAAGAGGACTTAATAAAAAATCTCCGCAAAAAGCTCGAACAACTCAATAATTACGAGTTTACGGACGGCGAATGGAAACGCTTTTTTAACGAGTGCATGGCAAACCCCAACGAGGGGATCGTTGAAAAAACGAGAAAAATTCAAGAGGACAACGTTCAAAATTTAAAGACGGACGCAGGCTTTACGAAAAACATTACGCTGATAGACAAAAAGAATATACATAACAACAAGCTACAAGTCATCAATCAATACGAGGCTACCGGCAATTATGATAATCGTTACGACGTTACTATTTTGGTGAACGGTTTGCCGCTTGTTCACGTGGAGTTAAAACGGCGCGGCGTTGCCATTAAAGAGGCGTTCAATCAAATCGACCGCTATCAGCGCGACAGTTTTTGGGCTTCCTGCGGACTTTACGAATACGTGCAAATTTTCGTGATTTCCAACGGAACGAATACGAAATATTACTCGAATACCACGAGATTTAACCACATTAAAGATAGCGCGAGCGGACAAGCCAAGAAAAAGGAAAAGACGAGCAATAGTTTTGAATTTACTTCTTTTTGGGCAGACGGGAACAATCGCATTATTCCCGATCTTGTGGATTTTACCAAAACGTTTTTTGCAAAACATACTCTGCTTGCGATTTTAACGAAGTATTGTGTTTTTACTTCCGAAAACATGTTGCTTGTAATGCGCCCGTATCAGATTGTGGCAACGGAGAGGATTTTAAACCGCATCGAAATCGCGAACAACTATAAAAAATACGGTAGCGTTGCGGGCGGCGGATATATCTGGCATACGACGGGTTCGGGCAAAACTTTGACCTCGTTTAAGACGGCGCAACTTGCGAGCGGACTTGGTTTTATTGATAAAGTTTTATTCGTCGTAGACAGAAAAGACCTCGACTATCAGACGATGAAAGAATACGATCGTTTTGAGAAGGGCGCGGCGAACAGCAATACTTCGACGGCGATTTTAAAGAAACAACTTGAAAATTCAAATTGCAAAATCATCATTACCACCATTCAAAAACTTTCAGTATTTATCGCAAAAAACAAAGGGCATGAAGTTTTCGATAAAAAGGTAGTTATTATTTTCGACGAGTGCCACCGTTCACAATTCGGCGATATGCACCTCGAGATAGTCAAAAACTTTAAGAAATATTTCTTATTCGGGTTTACGGGTACGCCTATTTTTGCCGTCAACGCAAATTCGGGCAAACACTCTAATTTAAGAACGACCGAGCAAGCTTTCGGGGATAAATTGCATACCTATACGATTGTGGACGCAATCAACGATAAAAACGTGTTGCCCTTCCGCGTTGATTACGTTAAAACGCTTGAAAAAGAGCCCGATATCGACGATGCGAAGGTTTGGGATATCGACAGGGAAGCGGTTTGGAATTCGCCGAAGAGAATTTCAGACGTCGTTAAATACATACTCGAAAATTTTAACCGCAAAACGTACAGAAACGAAAAAAGTTATTCGTTTAACAGTCTTTTGAATATTCAGGAAGTCGCTTCTGCTAAAAATGAAGCAGAGGAAATTAAGCAGAAGTTACGGCTTTCGGGCTTTAACTCTATTTTTTGCGTGTCATCGGTAGAGGCTGCGAAACTGTATTATAACGAGTTCAAAAAACAAATGGCGGAAAACCCGAGCAAAGCTTTGAAGATTGCTACGATTTTCAGTTATGGGGCGAACGAAGAAGAGCAAGACGGCATTTTGGACGAGGAAAACCCGGAAGATACCACGCGGTTGGATTCTTCTTCGCGCGATTTTTTGGCGGGCGCGATTAAAGATTATAACGCTACGTTCGGAACGAGTTACGATACGTCGAGCGATAAATTCCAAAATTATTATAAAGACGTTTCTTTGCGAATGAAGAACAGACAGATCGATTTGTTAATCGTCGTAAATATGTTTTTGACGGGCTTTGACGCGACTACGCTTAATACGCTTTGGGTGGATAAAAACCTGAAGGCGCACGGGCTCATTCAAGCCTATTCAAGAACGAACCGTATTTTGAATTCGATAAAAACTTACGGCAATATCGTATGTTTCAGGAATTTGCAGAAACGCACGGACGATGCGATTTCGCTTTTCGGTGATAAGGAAGCCGGCGGAATCGTCTTGATGAAGGGCTATAAAGATTATTATTACGGCTATACCGATAAAGACGGTAAGTTAAAACCGGGGTATATTTTGCTTGTGCAAGATTTACAGGACAAATTCCCTTTGGACGAGCAAATTTTGGGAGAAAAGGCTAAAAAAGAGTTTATTTCATTGTTCGGCGCAGTGCTCAGAATGAGAAATTTGTTGGCTTCGTTCGACGAATTTGCAGGCAACGAGTTTTTAACCGAGCGCGAAATGCAAGATTATACGGGCAAATATATCGATTTGCGCGACGAATTTGTGAAAGGCAGGAAGGATAAAGAAAATATTAACGATGATATCGTATTCGAAGTGGAACTTATCAAACAAATCGAAATCAATATCGATTATATCTTAATGCTTGTTAAAAAATATTACGACAGCCATAAAAACGATAAAGAGGTGCTTGTATCGATACAAAAAGCGATCGATTCGAGTTTTGAGCTGCGTAGTAAGAAAAAACTGATCGAAACGTTCGTGGACGGGATTAACGACGTTGACGACGTTATAATCGAGTGGCGGAATTTTGTTGCCGAAGAAAAGGAGAAAGAACTTGCTGAAATTATAAAAGAGGAAAATTTGAAGCCCGAGGAAACGCGGCAATTTATCGAATATTCGCTTAGAGACGGAGCGCTTAAAACCACGGGGACGGACATCGATAAGATTTTACCGCCCGTTTCGCGCTTCGGCGGTGGCAGAGAAAAGAAAAAACGTAACGTTATCGCTAAACTATCAAGCTTTTTTGACCGTTTCTCGGGGCTGTAAAGAAGAGGGGAAAGTGGTTAACGATTTGAAAATATAAAATTATGCGGGAAGGTGATGTATAATGAACGTAGGAATTAGTGAGGAGTCTTTTATAAAAGAATTTTCTGAAAGTCTAAAAAATGGGAATGCTTCATTTTTTATCGGCTCCGGAATATCGAGAAAGGCGCAATATGTTGGCTGGAAAGATGTTTTACGGGAGTGTGCTATCGATATAGGTTTAGATGTCGAGCAAGAAAACGATTTGATTACGTTAGCCGAATATTATGTTAGAGATAATCAACGGACTAAAATTACTGAAACAATTAAAAATTTCTTTGCTGACTCGAAAGGCGAAATACAGGATATACATAAAATTATAGCGTCTTTACCTGTTAATAGTGTTTGGACGACAAACTATGATACTTTAATAGAAAGGGGTTTTGCTTCTGCAGGGATAACTACTACTGTAATAACCGATGATTTATCTTATAGGAATATCGACAGAACTGCAGATGTGAAAATTTATAAAATTCATGGTTCGGTGAAAAACGCTGATAAATGCATTATTGCAAGACGTGATTATGATGAATTTGCAAGGACTCATGATATAGTTTTGTCAGAACTAAAAGGCGAAATGTGTTCAAATTCCTTTTTATTTTTAGGCTATAGTTTTAGTGATACGGATATTCAACATATTTTAACAAGAATTCGGCTGACTTATGACAAAGAACATCCGCAAAGACATTTCAGTATTATTGAAGAAGTAAAAAGAAACCCAAAAGAAACGGCCGCTGAATTTGAATACAGAAAAAATAAGCAATCACATTATGTTTCGGATATGCAATCGTATGGAATCAATGTTCTGCTTGTGGAATCTTATGATAGAATCGAGCAAATATTATCGACGATAAGAAATAAAGTCTTTGCGCGAAATGTTTTAATTTCAGGAGCATACGAGAGCAGTGATGCGATAGCAGAATCAAGAATTTCTCCGGTTGCTACAAAATTATCAACAGAATTAATTAAAAGTGGATATAAAATCTATACCGGATATGGAAAAAATATCGGAGCCGATATAGTGAATGGCGTTTATAACGCTTGCTCGGATTTGGGGGCTAAGTCAAAAAAATTCGATGATAATATCGTTATTTATCCTTTTCCTTATAAAGGGACTAATAAAGAGTCAAAGAAAAAAATTTATTTTGAAATAAGAAGCCGAATGGCTTCATCGACAAAAATAATGATTGTGATAGCCGGAAAAAATAAAAGTCGCAATTCGGCGGGAGTATATCAAGAGTATCAGTTGGCAAAAGAGCAGGGGAATTTAATTATTCCTATTGCCTCAACGGGTGGTTCGGCAAGAGAAATTTGGGTTGAATTAAATGGGCAAAACTATTACAATGACAACGAGTTGTTTCAAAAGTTGGGGACAGAAACGGCACCGGATGAAATTGTGAATGTTGTAATGAAATTAATAAATGATAATGGAGTAAAATAAAATGGGACACAAAATATTTGTATCATATAAATATCGCGATTCAAATGTTAAAAAGATTACTAATAATTATTGGGCTGAAGACACAGTGCGAGACTATGTAGATCAATTACAACAATATTTTGATAATGGGGATGATATATATAAGGGAGAGGAAGACGGGGAAGATTTATCAAACTTGCCAGATGAAACTATTTGGAAACAGTTAAAAGATAGAATATATGATAGTACACTGACGATTGTAATGATATCTCCAAATATGAAAACACAGCAAAATGAAAGAGATCAATGGATTCCGTGGGAAATATCGTATTCATTAAAAGAAGTTTCCCGAAAAAATAAAGCGGGTAACGATGTAACAAGTAAAAGTAATGCGATTTTGGCTTTGATTATTCCGGATAGAGATGGATCTTATTCATATTACACCGAGGATCGCAGGTGTTGTTCTTCTGGGTGTAGAGTTCTTAAAACCGATAGATTGTTTACTATACTGAAAAAGAATATGTTTAATAAGAAAAAGCCCGAAAAAAGACAATGTTATGCTAATGATATTATTTATCATGGTGATTGCAGTTATATAATGTCAATAAAATGGGATGACTTCATTGAGAATCCGCAAACATACATAGAAAAAGCATATTTATTGCAAAATTCGATAGAACAATATGAAATAAGTGAAGAGATAGGATAACCAATGTCAGATACTCCGAAAGCATATAAACTGAATAAAGAGAAGCGCGCGGCGGAGGAAAACGGGAAGTTTCTGTATTATTTTTACGACCGCAAAAAACTGACGTCGGTTGCGCTTCCCGAAGAGCAGTTCGATAAACTTGTGGAAATGGACAGGGAGTATTATAATCTCGAACGCCGTGAAAACGACCATAAAACGACGTTCAAAAAGTCCGCAAATACCAACAGTTATAAGAAAATCGATATAGAAAAGGACAATTTCGGACAAGCCTCGGAAGAAAATCCGGATGACGACGATGTTTCCGGCGCGGACTTTACCTATAAAATTCACAAGCAGTGCGATATTGATAAAAAAGTTGCCGCGTTTTCGCCTGACGACCGGATAATTTACAAAATGTATTATGTGGACGGTTTCAGACAGGCAGAAATTGCGGAAGAACTCGGCAAAACGCAAAGTTACGTCGCAAAACGGTTGATGAAAATCGGCGACGCATTACAGGAAAACAAAACCGACGAGGAACGCGCGAACGCCCAGTGGGAGAAATTTTTGCATAAATTCCGTACGGATGACGACGAAGATATTTTGTGGGATATGTTTTTGTATCTGCTGCCCGTTGAGGAACAGACGGATATTGCCAGTTGGTTTTACAGTTATCGCGAATTTTATAAATTCTGTCTGTCTTATCTCATAATTCGCCCATTCGATAGGGTAACCGATCCTACCGAATTCGGGAACAGAATGAACGAGTTGCCTTATCACAGCCGTTATATGTATTACGAAATTTTCGACGGCCAGGTAGAAGAACTGCAATGGCTGTATCTTGCGCTTTGCGAAGAGGTGGAAAGCCGCAAGAAAACTTTTCCGCAGAAGCCCGCGGGAACGAATTTCGAAAAGATTTTTCAGAAAGCGGAAGAAATCTGCAAGCGGCTCGATATGACGGCGGAAGAGTTTATAAACGAGCGATTTATACCGAAAGAAGCGGAAAAGCGCGGGAAACGTTACAAAGATTACAGGCGGAAATATCAGAATATCGTTGTGGCGGACGAAAACGACGCGCGCTCGATAGAAGAACAACTTCGGGATATATTCGGAGACGGTCCGACACCGGAATTTTCCAACCCGGAATTCCGCAAGAAAAAATAATAACACAAGGGAAAACTATGGATAACGAAAAAATACGTTTAAAAATGACGGAACTGCAAGAAAAGATAGGATATCAATTTAGTGATATCAATTGGCTTTCAGCGGCAATGAAATCAGAAAAAATCGAAGTTCGTAATGTTGGCAAAAATCATAAAGAATATACGAATGAAGGATTGGCGACAGTTGGCGACGCCGTTCTAAAAGCCGTTATTTCTGATTTTCTTTATAAAGGCGGGGTAACAAGAAAAGGTGAAATCACTACAAGAAAGAGTGGACTTGAAAATAATAAAAGTTTTCGTAAAATAATGACAGACAAAAAATTGATAGAATATGCCTATAATAATGAATATTTTCAGTCGGATAATCCGCCGAAACATAAACAGGTTGTAAATAAAAAACACGACCCATATATTGAAGCGATTGTAGGCGCCGTTTATTATGATGCCGGCTTCGATAAAACGAAGAAATGGATAATAGAATGGCTATTACCGTTATTGGAAAAATATCGTTTAAATAATTAAGTAATTTTACACATCGGGGGATAACGATGAATATTGACGAAAGGCAAATACTGATTATTCAATTTAATCCGAAAACGGAAGAATGGGAAGATATTACGAAACGCGTTCAATGGTTTGACGGTAGCGGAAATGCTTGCAGAATTAAATATTCGGGCAATGATACTTTCTATTGGAAAAGTTGGGATGACCTCGGGATTATAAATAAACCGCTGACTGTGAATATAGTCGGGAAAATAATTTATTGCGATAAAGTACCGGTATACGGTTTGCGCGAAGTAATACAGTTTAATTCTTACTTTAAATTGTTTTACAGTTCGGGATATACAAGGTTAGTCGAGAAAAATCGCATAAAAATCGTCAGCGATATTACCGAAAAGGGAGAAATAAAAAATTTTATAGAGTATTTGAAGGCGGTTGCGGTATTGACACCGACGGAAGACGGACAAAATTTTTTATTGAATCAGTTAGATAAATTAACTGTCTTAGATGATTCCGTTCTCGGAAAATTTTTGCAAGGAAAACTTGGCAGGCGAGATAATAAGAAGATAATAATTTTTCCGTTCGATACGAATTCATCTCAGCGGGTTGCGGTGAAAAGGGCTTTGGAAGAGGATTTGTCCGTAATACAAGGTCCTCCTGGGACGGGAAAAACAGAAACGATTCGCAACATCGTGGCGAATTACGTTGCGAGGGGCGGCAGCGTTGCCGTTGTCTCGGGGAATAACGAAGCTACGAGAAACGTTAAAGATAAATTTGAATCGACCGGCTTTGGTTATTTAAACGCTTTTTTAGGGAATTCGGAAAACGTAAAAAAGTTTTTTGAATCGCCACATGACAATATCAGACAGATTGAGAAAATCGATAAAACGAATAGCGAACGTTTATTGAAAGAAGCAAGCGGGGGTGCGGAAACTTATCTGAAATATAGCTTGGATATTGCAAGAATCGTTCAATCTGTCTCCGAGTATGAAGTGGAAAAAGAAATAAACGATGCCGAATATCGTATAAAAAATAGAATCGTTCCGCAAGAGTTGACAAAGAAAAAATATACCAGCGCAAAACTTTTGGAACTGGCGTCTGTTCTTGAAACATTGCCCGAAAACAAGATAACGAGCTTTTTTAACAGAGTGCGATTTTTATTCAGATTCGGTATAATAAAAGTAAAGGAAATTGCAAAAAACAGAGAAGATTCCATAGAGTATCTGAAAAATAAATACTATGACGTCAAGATTTCGGAACTTAACGACGAAAAGGAGAAAAAACAAGAATTTGTTGATACAAACAATTTAAGCGAACTGCTTAAAGCGCAAAAAGATTTATCCATGAAGATCTTTTTGTCCTGTTTACGGGAAAGATACGAAAGCTTTTGTGAACATACATTTTCGATAAAAGATTATAAATTCCATTTTAATGATTTTATAAAAAGGTATCCCATCGTGTATAGCACAACTCACGCATTAAGGAGTTGTACCGGTGATAATTTTCTGTATGACTGCGTGATTATAGACGAATCGAGCCAGGTAGATCTGATCAGCGCAGTAATAGCCTTTTCCGTGGCGAAAAGGGTTGTCCTCGTAGGCGACGAAAAACAGTTGCCGCATGTTGTAAAATCTCAATTACTTACTAAGTTAAACAATATTTTTGCTGAATACAAGTTACCTGAATACTTTGATTACGCTAAAAACAGTGTATTACATTGTGTGTTGAAGAAAGAGAAAAAGATCATTTCGACGATGTTGAACGAACATTATAGGTGCGATCCTCAGATTATAGGTTTTTGCAATAAAAGATTCTACAACGGCGAGCTGGTAATTCGCATACCGCATATCGAAGGGAACGGCGTAACGATTATTACTCACGGCTCCCACTTTGAGAGGAGCAGGTCCAACGAGAGGGAAGTCGATATTATCGAAAAAGAGATTATAAAAGAATTACCCGCGGATAAAACCGGAATTATCGCTCCATATAATAATCAGATTGCATTATTGAATGAACGATTCGGCGATGGCGGCTATGTAATCGATACAATACATAAATTTCAAGGAAAAGAGAAGGATTATATTGTATTGTCTACGGTAGCTAATAAAATTAAATTTTATGAAGATGAAGAACAGATTGATTTTTTGAACAATCCTAATCTTATAAACGTCGCAATATCGCGGGCGAAAAAGAGACTGTATATTCTTGCGAGCGAAGAAGTTCTCGGGCAGGAAGGTTCTATACTGAGAGATTTATCCAAATATTACGAATATTATTGTAGTGAAACGAAAAAATTGAAAACCAATGTATTTTCCGTGTTTGATTTGATGTATGACGATTACGCGCCCATACTTGAAAAAACAAAGAAAGAACTTTTGAATATATCTTCTTTTGCAAGCGAAAATATAATTGCGACGGTGATAGACGAGATTTGCCGAAGCGGGGAATACGGAACGCTCGGGTACAAATTCAATTACCCTTTGAAATACGTTATAAAAACCGCTTCGCTCAGCGATGCGGAAGATATAAAATTTGTTTCCAATATAAATACTCATTGCGATTTTCTTATATACAATAAATTGAACAAGGAAATCGAAATGGTGGTAGAGGTTGACGGAAGCCAACATAAGGAAGATGTGCAGGCCGCGCGCGACAAGAGAAAAGGCCGTTTGCTGACGGCGGCTGGAATTAAGATTTTACGCCTTCCGACAACCACTATTGAGTGCAAAGAAAAAATAATTGCCGTATTGACGGGAGCGGATATCGAAGTGAAAATTCCGCAAGAAAAATAATTAAAAAATTTTTTTCGCAAAATGGAATATTTTCGGCGGTTTATTCGCTTGATAGTTGTAAAACTTTTTTGCAGTCAGGAGGGACATTATAATGCAAAACAAAATTAAAGTGTTTGAAAATAAGCAGGTGCGGACTTTATGGAATGCCGACGAAGAAGAATGGTATTTTTCCGTAGTCGATATCGTATCCGTTTTAACAGATAATGACTATCAAGCCGCGAGGAATTACTGGAAGGTTTTACGCAAACGCCTTTCGGATGAAGGAAGCGAACTGGTTACAAATTGTAACCGGTTGAAAATGCAGGCTTCCGACGGTAAAATGCGAGAGACCGATTGCCTTGATACGAAAGGCGTTTTGCGGCTTGTGCAGTCGATTCCGTCGCCGAAAGCCGAACCGTTCAAAATGTGGCTGGCGCAAGTGGGAAGCGAGCGGCTTGACGAAATAGCCGATCCCGAAAAGGCAATACTTCGCGGCGCGGATTTTTACCGTGCCAAAGGGTATACGGAAGGCTGGATCAATCAACGCTTGCAGACAATAGAAATGCGTAAGGAACTGACCGACGAGTGGAAAGCTCGCGGAATAGAGCAGGAAAAAGATTACGCGATTTTAACGAACGAAATGACGAAGGCGTGGAGCGGCTTATCCGTTAAGGAATATAAAGAACTCAAAGGGTTGAAAAAGGAAAATCTGCGCGACAATATGACGAATATCGAACTCGTTTTGAATATGCTTGCGGAAGTTACGACGACGGCGATATCGAAACGGGAACAGCCCGATACGTTTGAAGAAAGTAAAACGATTGCAAAACGCGGCGGAAAAGTAGCAAAAAATGCAAGAACGGATATCGAAAGTCAGTTGGGACAATCGGTAATTTCTCCGCTCAATGCGAGCGACAAGCCCGCGCTTGAAGTGAAAACGAACAGCGACGAGGAAAAAGATTAAAACCGCTTTATATTGGGGGGAAATGTAATGGATAAGATAGAAGAATTATTAAAAGACCCAAAGACGGACTTGCAAAAACAAGCATTAACCGATACTTCGTATAAAAACATAGATCATAGTTTAAGCGATGACGATACAAATGCTGAATTGGCAACGTACGGGGATGCTGTATTGAAACTTGCTTTATGTAAAATTTATCGGGATAAGAAAAATGCGGGAATAAAGTTTTCGGATAATCTTTCAAAATGGAAAGAAAAGCATGAAAGCGATGAGGCTTTAGTGCGGGTTATTGCGAAGCATTATAACTTGTTGAATTTTCTTAGATATGATGAAAAGGGAAACGGAAAACCCGAAGAGCAAAAGCCGCAGGACTATGATCATAAAGGACAAAACGATAAAGACAGGCACAAATACATCGCGACCGCAATGGAGGCGTGCATTGCCGCAGTGTATATAGAAAACGGCGAAAATGAAGTCATTGAAATCGTAAAAAAATGGATACGATGGATTGACAAAGAGACAAATTCTTCAGATACATAAATCGTGAAAATACAACTAAATAGAAAATGAAAAGGAAGCCGGATAAAAGTCTGACTTCCTTTTTGTATGCGATTGTCGAAAGAAGTTCCGACAATTTTTTATTTTTAACAAAGGAGCGAAAAATGAAAAATTACTATCGGTATCGTCCGCCGTGAACGGGCGAAAAAACAACACAGAAAATGAAAAAACGAGGAGGGCAAATGGAAGAAAAAAGATTAAAACAATTTACGTTTTACGATTTGTATTACGAGGCGTTGAAAGGACTTCCCGACGAGGCGGCGGGAAGGATGGCGAAAAATATTTGCAGGTTTATGTTTACAAACGAAGAAATCCCGGAACCGCAGGACGATAGAGAAAACTTTTTCTGGAGCAATATCAAGGACGTTCTTAAAGATGTAAAACGGATAGAAGAACGCGGACGAAAGCCTAAAAATCTCAATGAAAAGATGCCGCATTTTACGTTTACGGAGACATACTACAAAGCAATCAAATTGATGACCGAAGCGGAGAGCGGACAATATATAAAGGCAATCTGCGAGTATATGTTTTACGGGACGGAACGGAAGTTAAAACCGCCCGTAGATATGTATTTTTCGTTCGCGAAAAAGAAACTGGAATTATCCCGGAAAAGAAAATCTTCGGGAAGTAAAGGCGGCGCGACAACGCGCATAAAAGTAACGGACGAGGAGATTTCAAAGGCAACCGAAAAGAAAAATCAATATGTTTCGTTCGATGATTTCATGGCAGAAAATCCGAAGATAAAAAACGATTTATATGCTTCGAGGATGCATTTGCTGGACGGGGTAAACTGGATGAAACTGGATTGCGGGCTGGAGAAAAGCGACTATAAAGATTGCGACAGCCTGTATCGGATTCTGATGCATAAAGAGGAGATAATGAACAATGCATGGTGATAAAAAGAACGGAGCAAACCGTGAAGCAAAAACGGAGCAAAATACGGTAAAACCGAAGCAGGTTAAGAAAATGCAGTCTTCGCCGCATTTTGTATTACGGAAAGCGGCACAGCCGCCTTTCATTTACGAGAGCAAGAATACAAGGGAAAAGGAGGAAAATTTTGTCCGGAACGCCGGTAATATTCAACGTGGCATATACACCGTATAAACTGAAAAAGGGTTCGACCGAAGAAGAGATAAAAGCCCACGCGGAAAAACGCGCGTATTACGATTTTACGGGCGATACGAATTATCTCAGGTATATGACGACCGAGGGAAAACTGACGGGGAACGAATCCAAAAAATTTACGATGCTCGATTATCTGCAAAAATCCACGGGCGTGTTCAACGGCGACGGAATGATAAGCAAGAATGAGTTAAAAGAAATGAAACGACGGCTGAAAGAAAACAAAGGCAACATTTGGAGCGGGTTCGTATCGTTCGACGAAGAAAATTCCGGAAAGATAGATACGCCCGAAAAGTGTATTGCGCTGATACGGAAAACGTTCAACGAGTTCTTTCGCGATATGGGGCTGGATCCGCGCGAAGTCGATCTGATATGCGCTTTGCATCTGGACAGACCGTCGCATCTGCACTTTCATTTCGAGTTTTACGAAAAGCGTCCGTGGCTGAAAAACAAGCGCGCTGCCGGATATAAATACCGTAGCAAGGGCAAAGTTCCGATCAAAGCCATAGACAATATGGTGGAGCGGCTGACTTCTTATACGATAGACGATGAGCTGAAAAAACGTTCGGACGAAGCGAGGAACGCTTTGTATAAACGGAAAGATTTTTCGGAAGCGCTGTGCCGCGACGTGGCGACAAAGAAAATGAAAGAACTTGCGGAAAAAATTCCGCCGACGGCTTCGTTTCAGTACGGCAAAAAAGATATGGCTATGTATCGTCGGGAGATTGACGAAATTGTAGAAGCGGTAGCTATGGTGGACGAGGACGTATGCGCCGCCGACAGCGCGTTCAGGGCAGAACTTATGCGAAAAGAAACCGCGCTGAAAAGCATTATGGGAAAGTATTACGCCAAAAGAATGAAAGATGACGGTATTTTCAAAGAGGAAATGACGAACGCTTCCGAATTTTTCGGGCTGAAACATATCCGGACGATAGACAGGCTGGAATGGGATTATCGCAGGCGACTCGGGAATATCGTTCTTAAAAAGGTGAAGTATATTCAGGAGAACACCTATAAGTATAATCGGACGAAAAAGAGAAAAGCCAACGATAAGTCGATTAAACGCCATATCGCCGTGTCAGATAATAAAATCGGCAGGGAACTTTCTAACTTTTTCGGTTCGGTTTTCGATTTGTTTTTACCCGAAACGCAAGCCTATTCAAACCGTTTGCGGGAGATAGAACGCGAAATGAAGGAAGAAAAAGAAAAGGAAGATCGCGAAGCCGCGGCGAAAAACAATTATTATAACAGTAGATGAGGCTTGCCCTTCATCTTAGGGCAAACCTCGGAAAGGAGGACAAAATGACATTTAATTAAAACCGAAAAATAAAGAAAACGAACTTTTACATTCGAGCCATAAAAAATTTTCTGTTTTTTCTTACGAAAACAGCTTGACAAATACAGATTCGGATGCTATCGTATTGATACGATGAAAGAAAATCGGAGGTGGAACTTATGAACAAAGCAAAAGTGGTGCAAAAAGCGGAAGCCGGAGAAGGCTTGACCGTAGCGGAAATCAAGGTTTATCAAAAGGCTGTTAAACCCAAAAGGCACGTTTACGGCAAGTACGGAACGCTTGCGAAACAGTATCTGGAGAACAAGGGAATTGATTGGACGATTGCGAATCTTCTCGAATACCTGCACGGCGTAGATCAAGCTGCCGACGAAATGTACGAAACAATGTACGAAAAATTCTCGAAAGAAGAACGTTTCAAAAGGTCGGCAGACTTTATGGAAAACCTGAAAAAGGAAACGAAAATGCAAAGGCTTATCGAAGAAGAAATCTTAAACGAAATCGTATATGTAAAATGACGGAGGTATCAAAATGAAAGTGCTAAAAGTAATTGGAACAATCGGCAGATTTGCATTAGCGGGTGCGCTTATTATCGGGCATTTCGTAATGAGTATCATCGGCGCGCTGATTTGCGCTATCACTTCACAAAGCTAATGGAGGTTTTTATGGAAAAGAAAGAAACAACGCCGCGCAGAGCGGCAAGAAGAAGTTACGAGGAACGCAACAAAGACAAGCGTAAGCAGGCGAGCGGAAATTTCGGAACGATGATACCGCGCGATTTGTTCGACGAAATCAATGCGTTTCTGAAAGAACGTAATATGACAAAAGTGGACTTTATCAGAACGGCATACGAAATAATGAAGTCCGAAAACAACGGAACACATAATTGATTGTGGCTTATCCAACCCGTGATATCGGGAATCATTAAGGAGATATTGTGTGATAGGAGAGACCGTGCTTTTCTTTCCGTTAAAAGTACGGCAGGGAAAATAATTACGGCGCCGCTACGGAGAGTAGTCGGGAAAAAATAATAAATAAAAGTGTAAATGCAGACAGAAATCCCGGGCGGCGCAACCTATACGAAAACACAAAAATTTTAAGGAGACTTGAACGAGCAGAAATTAAAACAATTAGAGAGAGAAGAAAAAGGCAAACAACAAAAACTCCCCAAAGCGGGAGCGGAATTCGATTCTTCGCAGTTGAATACCGACGTATTCAATACAGTTATCGCTTTCAGAATGCTTGAAATTATGCGGAATAACGGATTGATTGACGAAAGCGAATATGCAAAGGTTGAGAAAAAGCGCGCCCGCTACAAGGGGAACGTGATAGACAAAAGAAAGACAAAAAGGCGGTGATTCAATATGATTGAAAACGGTATGGTAATGCCGACAGACGTAAACTTCGACCGTAAAAGACAGCGGAAAGTTGTATTTTACGGGAGGGTAAGTACCGAACATGAAGCACAATTGGCTGCATTAGAGAATCAGATACAGTGGTATGACGATATAGCGGCGAAAAATCCGAATTGGTACATTTTAAAAAAGTATATCGACGAAGGCATCACAGGCACGCAGGCGAAGAAAAGACCTGCGTTTCTGCAGATGGTACAGGACGCAAAACAAAAGAAATTCGACCTGATCGTAACGCGTGAAGTATGCCGTTTTGCAAGAAATACGGTGGATACGCTCGTCGTTACGCGTGAGTTGAAAAACTACGGCGTGGAAGTGTATTTTGTGGAGGACAATATCCGGACGATGGACGGAGACGGCGAACTACGGCTTACGATTATGGCGACTTTGGCGCAGGAAGAAAGCCGTAAAATTTCCGAACGCGTCCGCGCGGGACAGAAAATAAGCCGTGACAAAGGCGTATTGTTCGGAAACGGAAATATTCTCGGATATGACCGCGATAAAGCGAAAGGAACTTATGTCATCAATCCCGAGCAGGCGGAAACGGTGCGTATGATTTACGATATGTATTCTGCGGGCAAGGGGATGTCGCAGATACGCAACGAACTGATACGCCTGAAACGCAAGGACAGTTCCGGGTTGGTGCGCTGGGAAAATTGCAAGATAGCGCGTATATTGCATAATTCGACCTATAAGGGGTATCCCGCATATCTGAAATCGCGCAGAAATAATTTTCTCGACCAGAAAATCATAAGAAACCGCGATGAAGATACATATCTGTATGTGAAAGGCGATTTCGAGCCGATTATAAGCGAGGAGCAGTGGGACAGATGCCGTCAGATACGGGAACAGCGCGTCCGTCGCAATAAAATTCTTACGGAAAACGGGGAAAAGAGTCATCTTACGGGAATTCATACAAGCGACGACGTCTGGACGAAAAAACTCCGCTGCCGTTGCGGTTATCGTATGCGCAGAAATAAGTGGCGGAAGAACAGAAACGGCGAGTTGATTTACGGATATAAGTGCTATAATCAGTTGAATAACGGCACAAAAACCACAAGGCAACAGGCGGGCGTGGACGATTCCGGGTTCTGCGACCTGAAAGAAATCTGCGATTGGAAACTTGAAATGATGGCAAGGCGCATTTTTTCGGGTTTATGGGGAAACAAGAAAGATATTCTGAACAAAGTGTCGTCGTTATATCAGGTCGGCGTGTTTATGGAATACCGCGAAGCCGAAACGGTGAAAGATCGTGTGACGGAACAGCTTGCCAAGTTAGATGAAAAACTGAAAAAACTTACCCGTATGCGGCTGGAAGACGAAATAACGCGGGAATCGTATTTCGAGTTCAAAAGCGAGATAGAAAAAGAAAAACTCGATTTGCTGAGCAAACGGCGGGTGCTGGATGCGGGGATGGTGCCGAACGGAAATCCAGAAGATCCGGCGAAAAAGGCAGAAGATTTTTTGCTGGCGAAAATGGATTTTACCGACCATCGTATCGACAGAGACGTAATCGGTCAGTTCGTCGGCACGATTGTTCCCGTTACGGAAACGTGCTTCAACTGGTATATGAATTTCGACCTAGCAGACAAATCCGACGATATGAAAAGGCTTGTGTGGGAGTTTACGATAGATTATAAGGAGGCGAAATCTTACCGGAAAGAACGGGACGGAATGCTCAGGCAAAATCAATGGCACGACCTGACGGTAAGAGTGTTTATGTAACTTTACCGGCAGACAGAAAAACGCCGCCCTTTGCTTTTGCGGAGGACGGCGTTTTTTAATGCTTTCAGACTAATAAAAAGATTTCGGGTTTACGATATTCCGATTTTATTCCCTTTGCAAAGAAACTAATATCGGATTTTATTCCTTTTTACGACAAAACAATATCCGATTTTATTCCTTTTCGGTTGACAAATACAAAAAAACCGAGTATAATATCGGTATTAAAACCTGATTTCGGAGAAACGTTATGTTAAAAAGAAAAGCATATCAGAAACTTGTCGAATGGAAAAATACGCATCGGAATAACTGCTTGATGGTGAAAGGGGCGAGACAGGTCGGGAAAACTTATCTTGTCCGCGAGTTCGGGAAAAAAGAGTATAAAAGTTTTGTCGAAATCAATTTTATCAAAAATCAGGAATTAAAACAGATTTTTGCGGGAACGTTGGACGCCGAATCCGTTTATAAAAGAATGACGGCTATGATAAACGGCGTAAATCTCGTTAAAGGCGATACGCTGATATTTTTAGACGAAATTCAGGCGTGCGGAAGCGCGCGTACCGCGTTGAAATTTCTTGCGGAGGACGGGAGATTCGACGTTATCACTTCCGGAAGCCTTTTAGGTTTGACATACGGGGAAGACGCCGACGAAAATACGGAAGAACCCGAATCTGTTCCTACCGGATACGAAACGTTTCTTACGATGTATTCGCTTGATTTCGAGGAATTTCTTTGGGCGGAAGGGTACGAAAGCGGAATTTCTTATCTGAAAGAACTTTTTGATAAAAAAGAAAAAGTACCTTTCGCGCTAAATGAAAAATACGAAACGCTGTTCCGTGAGTATATGGTGGTGGGCGGTATGCCGGAAGTCGTTGCCGATTATGCCATAAATCACGATTTTACGAAGGTTGCCGCTTTGCATGAAAAAATTCTCGAAAACTACCGTTTCGATATTTCAAAACACGCAAAGGGCGCGGAGAAAATAAAGGTGCGCAAGTGCTACGACGCTATTCCGAAGCAACTCGCAAAGGAGATCACGAAATTTCAGTATTCCACCGTGGAAAAAGGACAGACGAGCAAAAAATACGGCGGAAGCGTTCAATGGCTGAAAGACTCGAATATCGTTAATCCGTGTTACAATATTCACGAGCCGTATCTGCCGTTGATGGCGAACGCCGATGAAGATCAGTTCAAATTGTATATCAACGATACGGGCTTGCTGTGCGCTATGTACGGTTTTGAAACCAAAAGAGCGATTCTTGAAAACACGATAAAAGGGAACGCCAAAGGCGGTATTTACGAAAATATTATCGCCGAAACGTTGGTGAAAAACGGCTATGCGCTTTATTATTACAAGCCCGACGATTCTAACGAACTGGAATTTCTGATAGAAAAAAACGGAGAAGTGGTCCCGGTGGAAGTGAAAGCGGGAAATACCGCAACAAAATCGCTGAACAGATTTATAGAAGAATATAAACCGTCGGCGGCATATAAAATCGTTGACGGAAACGTCGGCACGAGTGACGTAAAACTCACTATTCCGCATTATATGGCGATGTTTTTATAAAAACGGTTATAATTCACTCAATCGTGATTGGCGAAAAATTCAAAAAAATACGGGAAAACGGCGCAGGAAAAACGTAAAAAAAGATTGCGTACAGTCGGGCGATAACATATATCCCGAAGACGGGCGATTTTCGATTGCAGACAGTAATGTTACCTATCGGTCGCTTATGAAAGCTTTTGCGCAGGCAAACATCAAAAATCCCAGAAACTAATAGGGTAAAATCATAACAAACAAGCCACCGAGCAATCGGTGGCTTTTGTTATGTAGTTATGAAATGCAAAAAAGAGTTTTTCACAAGGATTATTTGCCCGAGCCGACGCTTTTCAAAGCGAAACAAAGTACAAGCGCCGCGAGCGGGCTTGTCCTGCGCGCACAACAAAAAAGATAATTTTAACTCGCTCATTTATTGATAACGCGCGCTTAAAATGATATAATTATATAAAATGAAGCATATAAGGGGGTTTTGATGACCGATTCTGAAATGGAACGTCTTTTGAAGACGGTCGAAACCAAAACGCTGACCGAAGAAGTCGAAAAAACGACGCAAGGTTGTTTCGCGCCGCTTCCGTCGGGCAGGACGAGATACGAAGTCAAGGGGGAAGGCGAGGCGGTTGTTCTCGTGCACGGTTACGCCACGCCGTATTACATTTACGATAAACTTTTTGCGGCGCTTGTCGAAAGCGGATTCAAGGTTTTGAGATACGATTTGTTGGGGCGCGGCTTTTCCGAAAGGGTAAAGACTGATTATACGCCCGACCTTTTCAGTCGGCAACTGCTGGAAATTGTCGATTATGTGTTTGGGCACGACGAAAAGTTTTATCTTGTCGGCACGTCGATGGGCGGCACGATTACCGCAACGTTTACCAGTGAGTATCCCGACCGCGTGAAAAAACTAATTTTGCTTGCGCCTGCCGGAATGGACACTTTCATGCCACCTTTTTACATGAAACTTTGCGATATCCCGGGGCTTGGAAACTTTATTTTCAAAAACGTCGCGGGGAAAATGTTGTTGAAGCGGTGCGCGACGGAACTTTTGTATTCGACCGACGACATCGATTATTACGTCAGAAGTTTTGCCGACGCCGCGCAGTATAAAGGTTTTTTGGACTGCACGCTTTCGTCGCTTCGAAAAACAATTCTTAACACGAAATACGCAACAGAAAAATACAAAATCGTCGGGAAAACGAATATCCCCGTGCTTGCGATATGGGGAACGAATGACAAAACCATGCCGTATTACCAAAGCGAAAGGCTGAAAGAAGTTTTGCCGAACGTACGCCTTATAACGTATGAAAATTCGGGACATATTTTCGTTTTTGACGAAGGGCAAAGGACTGCCGACGACGTATTGAAATTTATAAAGGAATAAGGAATAATGAGCAAGAAAATTGTTGTTGCGGGTGCGGGACACGGCGGGGTTATCGCCGCCGCAAAACTTGCAAAAGAAGGGTTCGACGTCACCGTTTACGAAAAGAAAAAACGCGAAAACATCGGTCACGACTGGGAAGACCGCTTTGATTTCCAGACAGTTCTGGACGCCGTCGAAAAGGACGAGATGCCCGACGGCGCGTGGAAATATCGCGGAAACACCGTGTTCGTGAGCCCGTCGAAGCGCACCGAAGTCAAAATCGACTTTGCACCCGACAAACGCCAAAAAGTCATGTGGCGAAAACCGCTTATAAATATAATTATCGATTACGCCGAAAACAGCGGCGTGAAATTTGCGTTTGAAAACGAAATCCTTTCGCCGATAATAAAGGGCAACGCTGTCGTCGGAATTTGCACTGCGAACGGCGAGGTTTCTGCCGATTTTGTCATCGACGCGGCGGGCGTGTTTTCTCCCATACGCAAAAACCTGCCCGACTCGTTTTCGATTGAAAAAATGCCGAAACGCGGCGACGTGTTTTACGGGTATCGCGCTTATTTCGACAAAGCGAAAGACGTTAATCCCGAATATCCTTTTGAAGTTTATCTTTATCACGAAAGAGAGCAAGGTTTATCATGGTTTATGGCGGGCGACGACTACGTCGACGTGCTTATCGGGCGCATCGACCCGCTGACCGACGAAAAAATCAATGAACAAACCCGCCTTTTCAGAAAAAATCACGACTGGCTTGGTGAAAATATCGTGTCGGGCGGAGTGCGTGGCGTAATTCCCGTCAGACGTTCACTTTCAAAAATGGTCGCAAACGGATACGCCGCAGTCGGAGACAGTGCGTTTATGACAACGCCGATGAACGGAATGGGAATCGAACTTTCGGTGAAAGCAGGGCTGTTGCTTGCAAAAAATGTAATAAACTCAAACGGCGATTTTTCGGCAAACGCGCTTTGGGAATACAATAAGGAATACCTTAAACTTTACGGCGGCGACGTTGCGAGGAACGAAGGACTTAAAAATTCGTTGCTCAAAATGCCTTCCGACGGCGTCGATTTCCTTTTCGACAATGCGGTTATTCAGTCGTCCGACCTTGCGGGTGCGGGACGTAATATGAATTTCAAGGCTCTTTTGATGAAGTTCGTCAGGGGAATGAAACAGCCGAAATACTTTTTTCAAATAATACACGGTCTGATCAAGGGCGGCAAAACCGCAAGACTTATGAAACACGCTCCGAAAAAGTACGACGAACGCACAATAAATTGCTGGCAAAACAAAATCGAAAAACAGCGCGTCGAAATCCGTTGATACAAATATTATTAAACCACTGCTTTTGCGGTGGTTTTTTGTTTGTAAAAGACCTTTTTCACATAATGAATTAATATTTTTGTCGTAATCAAACCACCGAAAAATCAAATAAAAGGGGCGGTTTGTTTGATTTAGTGCAATAATGCGGTGCTTTGATAAATTTTTTGCGGGAATTATAAATTTTTTTGCATAATTATGTTGACTTTTGCAGTTTAGTTTGATAAACTAAACGTAATTTTTTAAAAAGGAATTGATAGGATTTTGGAAAAATTAACCAAAAAGTACGGACTGCTTACCGCGATTTGTATGGTCGTCGGCATTGTTATCGGTTCGGGCGTGTTCTTTAAGGCAGGGAAAGTTTTATCTTTCACAAACGGAAATATCGGAAAAACTCTGGCAGTCGTTGCAATTGTCGGCGGGATAATGATAATCTGTTCACTTGTATTTGCGACGCTCGCGCAAAAGCACGAAAAGGTCAACGGCATTGTCGACTATGCGGAAGCGACTCTCGGGAAGCGATACGCATACTACGTCGGCTGGTTTATGTCGACGATTTATTATCCGACGCTTACAAGCGTACTCGGCTGGATTTCGGCGTCGTACACTTGCTCGCTTTTCAACATTCCGTCAAGCACGGGCGCACAACTTGCGCTGGCGGGGGCATTTCTTGTTGCCGGGTTTGCGGTGAACTCGCTTTCGCCGAAGCTTGCGGGCAGATTTCAGGTATCGGCAACGTTCATTAAACTTATTCCGCTTGTACTTATGGGCGTAGTCGGGCTAATCGTGGGGCTTGTCAACGGCAAAACCATCGACGCATTCAAGGCGAACATCGTGACGGAAGGTCTTGTTAACGACGGCGGATTTTTCGCGGGCATAGCGGCGTTTGCGTTCGCATACGAGGGCTGGATTGTCGCGACTTCCATAAACGGCGAATTGAAAAACGCAAAAAGGAACCTGCCGATTGCGCTTATCGTGGGCGCGATAATCATTATTGCGGTTTATCTTTTGTATTTCCTTGGACTTACGGGCGCGCTGTCGACCGAAGATATGCTGAAAGTCAACGCTGGGCAGGTGAGCGGATCGCTTCCGCAAAACGCATTCACGGCGTTGTTCAAGAGTCCCGCTTTCGGCACGATTATCATGGTATTCGTCATCATTTCGTGCCTTGGAACGATGAACGGTCTTATGCTTGGTTGCTGCCGCGGATTTTATTCGATTTCCGCGCGTAACGTCGGGCCGAAACCCGGTATGTTCGGCGAATTGAGCAAAGAAACGAATATGCCGCAATCGTCGTCGATTCTGGGACTTCTTTTGTGCTTCGTATGGCTTGTGCAGTGGGAATTCTTCTTTATGAATCCGACCGGTAAAATCCCCGCTTTCTGGTGCTGGGAATCCGACGAAGTGTCCATAATAACGCTGTATGCGTTCTATATCCCAATTTTCATCGCAATGATGGTGAAAGGGAAAGACCTTAACGTCGTGAAAAGGTTTATTTTGCCGACACTGGGCGTTGCGTGCTGCTGTTTTATGTGCTTCTGTGCATACGACGGATACAAGGCAAACGGACAAATCTGGTCGTATTTAATCGTATTCTCGATTATAATGTTTGTCGGATTTTTGTTCTCGGAAGACTTCAAAAAGATTGTCGGAAAAATTAAAAAGAAGCGCGGCAAGGCAGAAGTCATTGGGGACGCCGTCGCTGCTGAAATTACGGAAGGTAGCGTAGATAATTTCGTTTCCGAAAGCGACGAAACCGAAAACGCGGAAAGTCCCGCAGTCGATGAAAATCAGGCGGAAAACGATACGGAAACCACCGCAGAATAAAAACTGCGTTTCAAGGAGCACCGAAAGGTGCTCTTTTTATTGTCCCGTAAACGGTACGTGCGATGTCATATAAATATATTGTAAAACGTCAAAGGAGATACGTTTATATGAAACATGTTTACGACAATCAATACGAGTATTTCGGGTTAAGAAAGAAATTTACGGTGCAATATCTCAAAGCGGTTTTCGATGACGAGTTTTTGAAAGAACGCTTTTTCAAATGGCTTAAAAACTATAAAGAATTGAACAAAATTTCATTGAAATTCTTCAAGGAAAACAAACGGGAGAAAAGTGATATCGGAAATGAGAATTATTTGACGAAGTTCGTCGATTATATTATCCCGGGGGAATATACCTTGGGCAAAGATTATCAGTGTGAGCAGAGAGAAATTGCAAATTTCGTTACGTTATATAAAAAGGCAAAAAGAGATTTTAGACTAGTCGTAAAATATGCGTATCATCATCAATACCGAATGAACGATATAGGCGTTTTTGAATCGCTATACACGGTTGACGAAGTGCGGGAAAAAGTTTTCGGATACCTTGAAGACGGGCAGACTTTTGCGATTGCGCTAAAAAATGTATTGAAACCTTATCGCGATTATTTCGATTTCGGCGGGCTCGATTATATTTTAGTTGACTTATTTCGTTGAATAACGCCGCCTAAAATGCTATAATAACCACATAGAGGTTAAACTGTTTTTGAAATGAAAGGAAAGATTTTAATAAACGCGTATCTTGACTCGCGGGAATATCTTTACGAGGCGGAAAGGCTTTTTGAGGAGTTTGAAAAACTCGGCGTTGATGTGTCTATCGTGCGCCTTGACAAATATCCCGCGATAATTTCGGACGGAAAGATAAGTATTGACTTTTTCGCCGACTTTTTCGTGTATCTCGACAAAGACAAATACGTCCTGACAATGCTTGAAAAGTCGGGCGCGAAAGTGTTCAACAACGCGCGCGCAATACAGACCTGCGACGACAAAATGTCAACTTATATCGCGCTGTCGGACAGCGGCGTGCCTATGCCGAAAACGCTCCCCGGGATTTTGTGCTACAACCAAAACGAAAAAATCAAGGAAAAAAACATTGAAAAAATCGAAAAGGAACTTGCGTATCCGCTTATCGTGAAGGAATCGTATGGTTCGCTCGGAAAGCGCGTTTATCTTGTAAAAAACAGGGAAGAACTGCTCATTACGCTTGAAACAGTGAAAACAAAGCCACATTTGTTGCAGGAATTTGTTGAAGAAAGCCGTGGCAGAGATTTAAGAGTTATCGTCGTCGGGCAAAAGTATGTCGGCGCGATGGAAAGGTTCTCGGACGTCGATTTCAGAAGTAACGTCGGCGCAGGCGGCAGAGGAAGAAAAGCGGACGCGTCGGGCGAAATAAAGAATCTTTCCGAAAAAATCGCAAAAATCCTGAACCTTGACTACTGCGGCATCGACTTTTTGTACAAAGACGGCGGTGTTACCGTTTGCGAAGTCAACTCCAACGCATACTTTTTCACGTTTGAAAAGGTAACGGGGATAAACGTTGCGAAGAATTTTGCGGAATATATTTTGTCCGTACTGAAATAGAACAAAAAAAATCAACAGAAAGAGAATATGCGAAAAACTCGCATATTTTTTTTGTAAAATAAACCAAAAATTATTGTGAAAACCGCATTGAAAACCTTATATAAAGCCTTGACAACGATATGAAAGTTTCGTATAATTAAATTAAGGTCAAAGAAAGTCAAATTTTCAAAAGGCAATTATGAAAATCAGCGACGTCATCGAAAACTTCATAATCGAGGTTATGGGGGACGACAAGTGTGCGGAAATTAGCCGCAACGAACTTGCGTCCTATTTTCAGTGCGCGCCGAGTCAGATAAACTATGTCTTAAAAACCCGTTTCACGACGGAACGCGGCTTCAACGTCGTCGGTCAACGCGGCGGGGGCGGCTTTATCCGCATTGAAAAGTTTGACGCCAAAGCAGACGGATATCTTGAAAGCATTTTGCCGTCGCTTGAAAATCCGACAAGTTACACCCGTTCCAAACAAATCATTTGTCATCTTGTCGACGACGGCGTGATTTCCAAGGACGAGGGCAATTTACTTTCGGCGGCAACCTGCGACAAAGCGCTCACCGCACCGCAGCACGTCGCCGACGTCATAAGAAGCAACATATTGAAAGAAACCATTATACAAATATTAAAGAGGTAATTATGCGAAATTCAGGCGGCCGGATTTGCGACGATTGTCAAATGCGCCCGGCAACGACACTTTCCACAATCGAACTTAACGGAAACGTATACGAAGTTGCGCTTTGCGACGAATGTTTCCGAAAACGCAACGCGGCGAGCGCGCCCGTGTATCAGGCTTTTATGCAGCAGGAGCGGGAGTGCCCGATATGTCATACCCGACTTTCCGAGGTGGAAAACAGCCAATATCTCGGTTGCAGCGAGTGTTATAACGTGTTCCGCAGCGAAGTCCTTAACAACATTTACGACTTGCACAGGACAAGAAAACATATCGGAAAACGCAAAAAAACGCCGCGCCGCAACAAGACGGTGGGGCTGTCCGACGTCGAAAACATGCGCGAGCAATACCATCTTGCGAAAGACGAAGGTCGCTTTGAAGACGCGGAAGAAATACTTGACTTTTTAAGAGGTGCCGACGATGACAAACGATAATACGAAAAACGTTGTGGTGTCGTCAAGGGTACGCCTTGCAAGGAACGCCGCGAAAATTCCTTTCCCGCAAAAGGGAATCACCGTGGAAGAGGTCGCGTATCTTGTGAAGTGCGCCGACAAAGCCGCCGATTTCGAGCATCAGCTTGTGTTTATGTCCGACCTTCGCGACGTTGACAGACAAGCCCTTGTCGAAAGGCATCTGATAAGTCCCGACCTTGCGAAAAAGGATCTGGGCGCACTGCTTATTTCGGACGACGACAGTATTGCGGTTATGATTAACGAAGAAGATCATATCCGCGCGCAGTGCATCAAAAACGGGTTTCGTTTGCAGGAATGTTACAACGCAATCGACCGATACGACGACAATTTAAGCAAGGTTATGGACGTTGCGTACGACAGCGAATTCGGCTATCTTACGGCGTGTCTTACGAACGTCGGCACGGGAATGAGAGCGTCGGTTATGGTGTTTTTGCCGGCGATGACTTTCACGAATATGATTGAAAATTTCCTGCTTATTGCAAAGGAAAACGGACTCACTTTCCGCGGCGTGTACGGTGAAAGAAGCAACCCCGTCGGATGCATGTATCAGCTTTCAAACGCGCGCCCCATAGGTCTTACCGAAAGCCAGATAATCGAAAACGTGTCGGGCGTCGTCAGTGAAATGTGCGCGTCCGAGCAAGGTTTAAGACGCCAGCTTTTGTCGTCCAGAAAAGACGAGCTCACCGACAAAGCGTACAGGGCGTACGGCATTCTGAAAAACGCAAGAATGTTGTCGTCGGGCGAGTTTATGGAACTTGTCGCATATTTGAAACTTGGCATGGCAATGGACGTAATCGAGTTTAACGACGTCAAAACGCTTGATAAACTTATTATTGACGCACAACCTGCAAATCTTGTAAAGATTGCAAAGTCATACAGTCTTAATGCGGATCAGCGCGATCTGGTGCGCGCCGCGCTTGTAAGACACACCCTTGAAAACTTGAAATAATCGGAGGCAACTATGATACAGGACAGTAAAAACGTACAAAAAATCAAACAGGAAGCGTACAACGTCGCAACGCAGACGGGCGGCGAAATCGGCAGCGAACACTTGCTTGCGGGTATCGTCGTTATCGACGGCTCGATTGCAAACAATTTGCTGAAATTGCACGGCGTTACTCTTTCAAAAATTCAGAATTGCTTCCATGCGGTGAGTTTGAAAACCGAGCCGTATTATTCGGTCAGGACAAAGCGCATTTTGTCGAACGCGCAGGTTTTTGCCGCCGAATGCGGGGAAGACGTCGTCGGCAGCGAGCATTTGCTTGCCGCAATCATTTGCGAATCCGACAGTATCGCTTATACGATTCTCACGAACTCTGCGGATAACTTCGGCGCGCTTCAAAACGACGTCGCAAACGTTTTGGACGAGGAGAAAAACAGAAACTTTTCAAAAATGGAAAGAAACGCCGCTGATTCCGGTGATGAAAAATTGAAGGACGCACTGGATAACGTCAATAAGCGCATCAGAGGTTTCGGCGTCGAGGACGATAAATCCTCCCGCTTCAAAAGTACCGACCAGAAATCGCAGGGCGGCGCGCTGAAAGAGCTGGAAGGCTTCGGAATCGACCTTACGCAAAAAGCGAAAGAAAACAAGCTCGATCCCGTCATCGGCAGGGATAAGGAAATCGAAAGGATAATCCAGATTCTTTGCAGAAGGACGAAAAACAATCCCGTACTTATCGGCGAGCCTGGCGTCGGAAAATCGGCGGTGTCCGAAGGGCTTGCGCTGCAAATCGTCAACGATCAGGTGCCCGACGCGTTGAAAGGGAAAAAGGTTTTCTCCCTCGATATGGCAAGCATCGTTGCCGGCACTAAATACCGCGGCGAATTTGAAGAAAGATTCAAGGCGGCGCTCGACACGGTGAAAAAGGCGGGCGACGTGATATTGTTCATCGACGAAATCCACACAATCGTAAACGCCGGCGGCGCGGAAGGGGCGGTTGATGCCGCAAATATTTTAAAGCCCATGCTCGCAAGGGGCGAAATCCAGACGATCGGCGCGACGACTATCGACGAATACCGTAAATATATCGAAAAGGACGCCGCACTCGAAAGGCGTTTTCAGCCCATTGTCGTGGATCAGCCGTCGGTTGACGACACGATTCTTATTCTGAAAGGTCTTCGCGACAAGTACGAGGCGCACCATAAGGTCGAAATCACCGACGAGGCAATCGAAGCGGCGGCAAATCTTTCGGACAGATACATTACCGACAGGTTCCTGCCAGATAAAGCAATCGATCTTGTGGACGAGGCGGCAAGCAGAAAAAGAATTTTTGCGTTCTCTTTACCCGACGACATCAAAAAGGCGGAAGAAAAACTTGCAAGCCTTAATTACGACATAAAAGAAGCGTCGCATAACGAGCAGTTTGAAAAAGCCGAAAAACTGAAAGTCGAAAGGGACAAACTCAAAAAAATCGTAGACGAAGGTCGCGAAAACTACGACAAAGAAAAAGCCAACGCGAAACTTTCCATCGGCGAAGAAGATATTGCCGAAATCGTTGCGGACTGGACAGGTATCCCCGTGTCGAAACTCACCGAGGCGGAAAGCAAACGGCTTTTGAACCTCGAAGACACGTTGCATAAGCGCGTCATCGGTCAAAGCGAGGCGGTGTCAGCGGTCGCAAGGGCGATAAAGCGCGCAAGGGCAGGCATTGCCGATCCGAAACGTCCCATCGGAAGTTTCATATTCTTAGGTCCTACGGGCGTCGGAAAAACCGAACTTTCAAAGGCGCTTGCGGAAGCGATGTTCGGCGACGAAAACCTTATGATCCGCGTGGATATGAGCGAATATATGGATAAGTCGAACGTGTCGAAACTCATTGGCAGCGCGCCCGGGTTCGTCGGATTTGACGAGGGCGGACAACTCACCGAAAAAGTAAGGCGCAAACCTTATTCGGTCGTGCTCTTTGACGAAATCGAAAAGGCGCACCCCGACGTTTTCAATATGCTTTTGCAGATTCTCGAAGACGGCAGACTCACCGACAGCCACGGAAGAACGGTAAGTTTCAAAAACACGATAATAATAATGACAAGCAACGTCGGCGCAAGCGAACTTAACAGAACGCAAAAACTCGGTTTCGGCAGCGAAGACGACTACGACGACGTGCGCGACAGACAAATCAACGCCTTGAAACAAGTGATGAAGCCCGAATTTATAAACCGTATCGACGAAATCGTGGTGTTCACTCCGCTTGAAAAGCCCGACGTCGAAAAGATTGCCGACATTATGCTGAAAAACCTTGAAAAACGTTTGGAAGACCACGGCATTACGCTGGAAATTTCGGACGAGGCGAAAGCACACCTTGTGGACAAAGGATACGACAAGGAATACGGCGCAAGACCGATGAGAAGAACAATTCAGCGTCAGGTCGAGGACAAACTTTCCGAAGAAATCCTGAAAGGAAACATTTCGGACAACGGAAAGGTCAAAATTACTCTTGTCGACGGACAGCTTGATTTTTCGGAAGAATAAAAGGAAAAAACAAAGGAAATCCACCGGGGAAAACCCGGTGGATTTGCATTTTTGTCAATTTATCGCTGCGGCATAAGCCGCTTTCTTAATAAATGCACTCGATAACGCCCACGTCGCCTTTATGACGTTTGTAAACCACGTTTACCTTGCCCGTTTCGGGGTTGAGATACAGGAAAAAGTCGTGGTCGAGAAGGGTAAGTTGATCGATAGCGGCGTCGACGGTCAGCGGTTTCAGCTCAAACTCTTTCGTGCGGACGGGTTTAAGTTCGGGAAGGTCGGGAACGTCGGCAAAATCGTCCGAAATCGCGCCGTTGTCGTGCGACTTATAGCTTTTTTCGATCTTCGTGCGGACTTTTCGCATTTGTCTTTCAAGCATTGGAATGACGACGTCCACGTTGTCGTAGATATTTTCGGAAGTTTCTTCCGCGCGGATCATTCTGTCGCCGAAATAGATTGTTGCTTCAAGGGTGTAGCGTTCACGATTTTTTTCCTGAGTGCAGACAAATTTTGCGACCGCGCCGTCCTTTTCGATGTAACTGGACAATTTGGATTCGGTTTCTTTCTTGTCGAAATACTTATTGAGTTTTTCAAACTTTCTTTCGATGACCGATTTCAATCTGTCGGGTACGTTGTAGTTTCGTCCTATAATTTCAATACGCATAAATCAATGCCTCCTTATCTTGGACTGATTAAATTATAGCATTAAATAGGGCGCAATTCAATACCCTTTTCAAAAAAATAAACCGAAAATTTTATAAAATATTGGCGGAAGAATTTGCAAAACTTCGACATTTGAGAAAATTTCGGGCGTATCGACACGTTTTTAATTGTAATAATTTTATATTTATAATATAATATGCTTTATGGAAATAGGAATCAGCACGGCGACGTACTTTGCGAAGTTGCCGACGGAAGACACTTTTGAATACATAAAAGAAGCAGGCGCAAATATTTGCGAGGTGTTTATGGACACTTTTTCGGAATATACGCCGGAATTCGGCAGGCTTTTCAAGGAAAACTCCGAAAAGTACGGGGTAAAGGTTTATTCCGTCCACGCAAGTAACCTGAATTACGAGCCGAATCTCAACAACCCGACGAAGCGCGCACGCGACGACTCGGAAGTGTTTTATCGTCAGGTGCTTGCAAACGGACGTCTGCTTAACGCAAAGTCGTACACCTATCACGGCGGCACAAGGCTCAAAAGACGTCAATATACATTCGATTTTGAAAAACTCGGGAAAAGAATCGAGGAACTGTGCGGCATTGCGAAAGAATATGGCATAGATATGTCGTACGAAACGGTGCACTGGGCGTATTTCAGTTATCCGGAGTTTTTTGAAAACCTTGAAAAATTCAGCCCGAGCGTGAAATGTACGCTCGACATAAAACAGGTCATGCAGGCGGGGCTTAATTATCGCGATTTTATTCCCGCGATGGAAGGGCGAATCAACAACGTGCATCTTACCGACTACGACGAAAACGGAAATATTCTGCGTCCCGGGAAAGGTATCGTCGATTATTACGATCTTTTCTCGCGCCTGAAAGGCATCGGATACGACGGTCCCATGATGATCGAACTTTATTCCGGCAACTACGACAAATACTCCGACGTGAAAGATTGCGTCGATTATCTTAACGATATTTTGGGGAAAGTTAAATAAAATCGAGAGGCTTTTTTAATGAAGTACAACAAGATTGAAAACAAACTTAAATTTGATTACAACAATATGATGGCGTCTTATATCGGCGAAAACGGTTTCACCGAAAAGGATCTTGCCGAAATGAACGCGCCCGCAAAAGCCGCGTTCAACTTCGTTTCCGAAAACCGCGGAAAAGGCTGGATGGGCTGGACGGAACTTCCTTACAACCAAAAAGATATCGTCGAAGATATTCTTAAAACCGCAAAAGACGTCAGGAAAAATTTTGACAACTTCGTCGTTCTGGGTATCGGCGGCAGCGCGCTCGGTCCCATCGCGGTGTATCAGGCGTTGTGCCATCTGCACCACAACGAATTGCCGAAAAAGATCAGAAAATCGCCGAAATTTTACGTTGAAGACAACATCGATCCCGAACGTATGAATGCGTTGTTCGATATTATCGACCCCGCAAAAACCATGTTCAACGTCATCACGAAATCGGGCGCGACCTCCGAAACGATGAGCCAATACCTTATCGTCACCGACATTTTGAAAGAAAAACTCGGCGAAAACTACAAAAACAATATCATCGCAACCACGTCCGAAAACTCGGGCAACCTTATCAAAATCGCAAAAGCGGAAGGATTCAAAACCTTTTATATTCCCGACGGCGTCGGCGGAAGATTTTCGGAACTTTGTCCCGTCGGTCTGCTTCCCGCGGCGGTGCTTGGAATAGACATCAAAGGCTTGCTTTCGGGCGCGGAATTTATGGATAAAACCTGCAATAAATCCGCCGCTTCCAAAAACCCCGCTCTTATGGCTGCGGTCTTGCAGAATATCGCAATGAAAAAAGGCTGCAATATCTCGGTTATGATGCCGTACGCCGACAGTTTGAAATATATGGCGGACTGGTATTGCCAACTGTGGGGCGAAAGCCTGGGGAAAGCGAAAGACCTTGACGGCAACACGGTAAACGCAGGGCAGACACCCGTCAAATCTTTGGGCGTTACCGACCAGCATTCGCAAGTCCAACTTTACACCGAAGGTCCGTTTGACAAGGTCGTTACGTTTATCGCCGTCGAAGCGTTCAGAAGCGAACTGCTTATCCCCGATGGCGCGGAAGAATATCCCAACGTCAACTTCCTGTGCGGCGCGACGCTTGGGAAACTTCTGAATACCGAACGCGAGGCAACCGAATACGCGCTTATGAAATCGGGAAGACTCAATAACACGATTATCCTGCCCGAAGTCAACGCGTTTACAATCGGACAACTTTTGTATTTTTATCAACTCCAAACGGCTTACGAAGGCGCGCTTCTGAACATCGATACCTACAACCAGCCCGGCGTCGAAGAAGGCAAAAACGCGACGTACGCAATGTTTGACAGAAAAGGCTACGAAGCGAAAAAGGCGGAACTCGAATCACGTCCGCAAAAATCCGAAAAGTACATAATCTGACTATGAGCAACTTTTACGCATTGATAAACCGAATGAAATATATCAGACGCTGGTGTCTGATGCGTGCGAATTACGACGAAAACCTGTTTGAACACGCGTTTCAGGTGGCTGTCATCGCGCACGCTCTCGCGCTTATCAAAAACAAAAAGTTCGGCGGGAACGTAGACGCCGATTTCGTTGCGACCGCCGCGCTCTTCCACGACAGTTCCGAGGTCATAACAGGCGATATGCCGACGCCCGTGAAATACAACAATCCCGCGCTCAAATCCGCATATAAGGATCTGGAAAAAACGGCGGACGAAAAACTTTTGTCGATGCTCCCCGATTTTTTGAGGGAAGAGTACGAAAAGTATTTCAAAGTCGATATTTCAAGCGACGAAGGCAGGCTCATAAAAGCCGCCGACAAAATCTCGGCGTATATTAAGTGTGTTGAAGAAACCTTGTCAGGAAACGGTGAGTTCGCAATCGCGGAAAAAACCACACTGAACGCAATCGACGTTGACCTTCCCGAGGTAAAGTATTTTATGGATAACTGCCTTGAAGGTTTCTTTAAGCCGCTTGACGTGCTTTGAGAAAAGAATAACGGCTCGGTAAAAAGAGCCGTTTTTTATTGTAAGTTTTTATTAAATAACAAAATTAAGACGGCGCGCAATTTGCGTGCCGTCTTTGTCTTTTGTAAAAAATATTGTTAAATTATGCCGACAATCATAAGTGCGGCGACAACGACAAGGGCAATACCGCCGACAAGACAAATGCTGCCGATGACTTTGCCTGCGACGCCAGACGATTTGACGGGAACGACGATGTCTTCTTCCTCGGCTTCTTCTTTCTTCTTCTTTTTGTCTTTCTTGTGTTTTTCTTTTGCGGGTTTTTCCGCCGCGGGTTCAACAGCCGTTGCTTCTTCCGCGGGAGCGGGCTCGGATGCGAACGATTCGGGTTCGGTTTCCTGCGCGTAACTCATATCCACAGCCGTGTCGTATTGAACGGGAGCAGCCTCGAATGCGGGAGCGTCGTAATCTCTTTCGACAACGACAGCCGCCTCGCCGTCGTCAAGGGAAGCATTGGATACGACTTCGCCTGCGGGCGCATTGTAAGGAGTTGCCGGAGTTTTGATCGTGGCAAGTTCCGCCGGGGTAAGTTTGCCGGTTTCCTCGTCAACGATGACTTTTGCTTTCATAAGCCAGTCGTCAACCTCGTTAAAAGCGACGCTTCTGGAATAACCCTGATCGCGGATTTGCAAAAATTTACTGTTCGCCTTTGACTTAATGCGGTTAATCATAGTAACCATTTTGTCGGTTTTGGGAACGTCAATAAATATCTCGTCAATATGAGCCTCTAATTTAGAATCCATAAAACTCCTCCCTGCTACTTCAATTCACTATACTATATAATAATATATATGCCAAAAATATTCAAGCATTTTTATGCGAAAAATTTTTCAAAACCGCAAAAATGATTGAAAATCGACGATTAAATGGCGAAAAAACGCCGTTTAAGGGTTATTCGTTCTCGTCCGGGGTGTTAAGCCGCCTGAAAGTTTTGTTGCGTTTTTCCAGTTCGGACTGTATGATGTCGTTGTATTTTTCGTCGACGTTCACGGCGATGATAAGGAAGTCCTTTTTCTTGTCCCGGTCGACGTATTGAAGATAAAGTTTATGCGTCATTTTTTCTTCCGCGCCCGCCAGAATGTTCTCATAAGGGATAACGCGCGGAACGAACCCGTAAATCACCGTAAACCCGTTTTCGGAAAAATAATATTTTGAGTTGAAAAGAATCAGCAAGCAGCACGTCAAAAGCAGCGCGGCGGCAACGATTGATATCGACGTAATTACAGTGTTTCCTTGCATAAAACCGCCTTTACCTGCCAAAATGAGCGCGTCAAGTACGATTGACGTAATTGAAATGCATATTACTGCGGTAATCAAAACATACACCGCGGTTGAAAATTTCATCTTGAATTTCATAAAATCACCTGCAATTATATTACCACATAAGAAATAATTTTTCAACGATTTCATCACAGCGCGTTTCTTTTATTTGTCAAAACGTTTTGAAATTCGCGCGATATATTGTATAATAAAATAGATTTTAATTATTTCGCGCGCTTTATACGTACGGCGCACCGCGAAACACCACTTAGCGTTAAGGAGAACTACATTGATTGACGTAAAAAGAGCCGGCGCATATTATTGCGACGGAAAATTCAAAAGCCTGGGGGAAATCCGCAGCGTTTTCACCGATAAGGAAATTTCGGAAGCGTTCAAGGGCACTATGGCGTATTCGGTACTGTCGGCGCACTCGGCGTACGGCGCGTACCGCGGCGATAATCTGAACATAAGATTTGACGCAATCGCGTCGCACGACATCACGTACGTCGGCATTATTCAGAGTGCGAAAGCAAGCGGGCTGAAAAGGTTTCCGCTCCCTTACGTTCTGACGAACTGTCATAATTCGCTTTGCGCAGTCGGCGGCACGATAAACGAGGACGACCACGTTTTCGGATTGTCCGCGGCGAAAAAGTACGGCGGCGTGTACGTCCCGGCTAACGTTGCGGTAATACACTCGTTCATGCGTGAAAAATTTGCAGGTTGCGGAAAGATGATATTGGGCAGCGACAGTCATACCCGTTACGGCGCGTTCGGCACGATGGCGATCGGCGAAGGAGGTCCCGAACTTGTGAAGCAACTTCTCGGACGCACTTACGACATCAAGTATCCCGAAGTCGTCGCGGTGGAACTTAAAGGGAACGTCCGTCACGGCGTAGGTCCTCAGGACGTCGCGCTTGCCATAATCGGCGCGGTGTTCAAGGGCGGCATCGTCAAAAACAAGGTGTTGGAATTCGTCGGCGACGGCATAAAAAATCTCGATATGGAATTCAGAAACGGCATCGACGTCATGACGACCGAAACCACGTGCCTTTCAAGCATCTGGATTACCGACGAAAAAACGCAGGCATACCTTAAAATGTACGGGCGCGAAAACGACTTCACCGAAATGCACCCCGGGAAACTCGCTTATTACGACGACGCGATTACCGTGGATTTGTCAAAGGTCGAGCCTATGATCGCGTTGCCTTTCCACCCGAGCAACGTTTATAAACTCAAAGATGTCATCGAAAATCCTTACGACATTCTTAAAAAGGTCGAAAACGACTGCAAGGCGGAACTTAACAACGATAAACTTTCTTTCTCGCTCACCGACAAAATCGTCGACGGCAAGGTCAGGGTATCGCAGGGCGTCATCGCGGGTTGCGCGGGCGGCACTTACGACAATATCGCTCTTGCCGCAAACGTATTAAAAGGTGCGTCCACCGGAAACGGCGCGTTTTCGCTGAACGTGTACCCGGGAAGTATGCCCGTATATCTCGATCTTATGAAAAAGGGCAGCCTTTCGACTCTTGTCGAGGCGGGCGCGGTCATCAAACCCTGTTTTTGCGGTCCTTGCTTCGGCGCGGGCGACACCCCGTCCAACAACGGATTGTCGATACGCCACACGACCAGAAACTTTGAAAACCGCGAAGGAAGTAAGCCGTCCGGGCTTCAAATCGCATCGGTCGCGCTTATGGACGCAAGAAGTATCGCCGCAACTGCAAGAAATGGCGGCGTGCTGACGTCTGCTATGGACGTCGATTACGACGACGAAATCAAACCGTACGAATACGACGACGAAATTTACGAAAAGAGAGTTTACAACGGCTGGCGCAATCCGTTGCCCGAGGAACAGTTGCAATACGGTCCGAATATCAGGGACTGGCCACAAATCGACGCGCTTCCCGACAACCTTATTTTGCGAGTCGCCGCGGCAATCGACGACGCCGTGACCACCACGGACGAACTTATCCCGTCGGGCGAAACGTCAAGTTACCGCTCGAATCCATTGAAACTTGCGGAGTTTACTTTGTCCAGAAAATGTCCCGATTACGTACAACGGGCAAAGAAAATAAAGGCGGAAGCGAACGAAGTAAAACATGGCGTCCTTCCCGAAGAAGTGAAATTCGCCCTTGAAAAAACGGGGCTTAAACTTATGGGCAGCGTCGGAATGGGTAGCGTAGTATGCGCGGTAAAACCCGGCGACGGCAGCGCGAGAGAGCAGGCGGCTTCCTGCCAGCGCGTACTCGGTGCAAGCGCGAACATCGCGCGCGAATACGCGACGAAACGTTACAGAAGCAACCTTATCAACTGGGGTATGCTGCCCCTTATTTCAAAGGACAGATTTGAAGTGAACGACGTGATAATAATGCCCGACGTCAAAACAAGGCTTATCGCGCAGAATTCGTTTTCCGCATACCTTGTGAGAAACGGCGCAGTTAAGCGCATCACCCTCGATATGGATACGATAACCCTTACGGAAAGAGATATCATTCTTGCGGGTTCGTTGATAAATTACTACGCCGAAAGCGCGAAAAAGGAGGACTAATATGCTTGATTTCGACGAAGAAAGCAAAAGGACCGAAAGCGAAGAAGTCGCCGCAAACGGGAAAGCCCCCGATAAAATCGACGACGAGTACGACTATGAGGCAAAATACGAAAAAACCTATGCAAAGTATGATTTTAAGGGCAGCGACAGGTTCGACAAAACCGGCGAATACCACACCGATAAAAGTTACGCCGCGCAGTCTACAAACGTCGAACAGGTGAAAAAAGCACCGCGCGTAACGGCGTGGACGACGTTTTTCAAGTCGATTCCTTATCCCTTAATTTGCATCGTGATTTATCTTGCGCTCGGTTTCGCGCTGAACGCATGGCACCCCGCGTGGGTAATATTCCTGACAATCCCCGCGTACTATTCGTTCATCGAAAACTACATTACGACGGGCGAAGTCCGCTTCCCGATTTTCACAATCGTTTTGATTGCGTATCTTCTGATGGGATTTTTGGGCAAACTCTGGCATCCCGGCTGGATCGTGTTTTTTGCGTGGCCGCTTTACTTCATTTTCGACAACTTAATGCGAATCAAGCACACAAGGCTTATCGTTTATACCTTGTTTTGCATCGCGATTTACGTTGTCATCGGCGCGACGCTTAAAATCTGGCACCCGACCTGGCTAATTTTCCTGACAATTCCGATTTTTGAAAGTCTTTACAACTCAACCGTAAAACTTATTAAAACCAGAAAAGCCGAAAGGGAAGAAAAGAAAGAAAAAAAAGAAGAAAGTAAAAACGACAAATAATGACGGACAGAAACGCAAAACTTCTTGATACGCTGAAAAAGGATTATCCCGACGCAAAGTGCGAGCTGAATTTCGACACGCCGTTTCAACTGCTTATAGCGGTCGTGCTGTCGGCGCAGTGTACTGATAAGCGCGTGAATATCGTCACGAGCGAACTGTTCAAAGCCGCAAAAACGCCATCGGATTTCCAAAAAATGCCGCTCGAAACCTTGGAAAAACTCATATATTCCACGGGATTTTATCATAATAAGGCGATTGCGATAAAGTCGCTTTCGGACGATATTGTCGAAAGGTTCGGCGGAAAAATGCCCGAAAACTTTGACGATCTCAAAAGCCTTCGCGGAGTCGGAAACAAAACGGCAAGCGTCGTTACCTGCGTCGCTTTGGGCGGCAACGCTTTGCCCGTCGATACCCACGTTTTCAGGCTCGCGCACAGGCTCGGGCTGTCGGACGGAAAAACTCCCGACGCCGTGATGAACGATCTTAAAGCGGAGTTTCCCGAAAACTGCTGGTACGACTTGCATCACACGCTCATTTTTCATGGCAGATATACCTGCAAAAGTCAGCGTCCGTCGTGCGACAAATGCAACCTTCAAGAGTTTTGCAATTATTATAATGAAAACGTACGAAATAATAAGTAAGAAACAATTTTCCGAAAAAGTCAACGAATACGTCGTATACGCTCCCGACGTCGCACACCGCGCGCGTGCCGGGCAGTTTATCATACTTCGCGCAACCGAAGACGGCGAAAGAGTGCCGTTCACCGTTTGCGATTACGACCGTGAAAAGGGCACGATTACCATTCTTGTCCAGACGGTCGGGTATTCCACGATGATTTTGGAAAAACTCTCGGTCGGCGACTCGATTTGTGACTTCGTAGGTCCGCTCGGAAAACCCACCGATTTAAGCGGTTTCGACAAAATACTGCTTGTCGGCGGAGGCATAGGTTCGGCGGTAATTTATCCGCAGGCAAAACAACTTATGCTTGAAAACAAAGCGGCGGACGTTATCGTCGGCGCAAGAAACGAAAGCCTTGTCATTTACGAAAACGACTTCAAAAAGTTTTCAAACGAGTTTTTCGTCATGACCGACGACGGAAGCGCGGGCGAAAAAGGCTTTGTGACCGACAAAATCAAAAACCTTCTGGACGAAGGGAAAAAATACGATTGTATCTTTGCCGTGGGACCGCTCCCGATGATGAAAGCGGTGTGCGCGCTCACGAAAAATTACGGCGTGAAAACAATCGTCAGCATGAATACGATTATGGTCGACGGCACGGGTATGTGCGGCAGTTGCAGGCTCACTGTCGACGGAAAAGTAAAATACGCTTGCGTGGACGGGCCTGAATTCGACGGACATCTTGTCGATTTCGACGAGGCGATAAACCGCTCCAAATTTTACAAGGAACAGGAAAAAGAACACGTTTGCAGGCTTACGGGAGAGAAAAGATAATGGCGGATTTTTTAAGACACGATATTGAAAATCAGCCGCCCGAAGTAAGACGTCATAACTTTGAAGAAGTGTCGCTGGGGTTTTCGGACGACGTCGCGAAAAAGGAGGCGGAAAGGTGTTTGAACTGCAAAAATGCACCTTGCAGAAGCGGCTGTCCCGTCGGCGTGAATATCCCGAAATTTATCGGTTTTATTAAGTGCGGCGACATGGAAAACGCCGTGAAAAGTCTGAAAAGCGACAACAGTCTGCCGTCGGTTTGCGGCAGAGTCTGCCCGCAGGAAAAGCAGTGCGAACTGCATTGCGTACGCCGCGAAAAAGCGGGCGGCAGCGTGTCGGTCGGCGGGCTTGAAAGATACGTCGGCGACTTTGCGATAAAACAAGGAAAAGCCCTTAAAACTTCGGACAAAATCGGCAAAAAAGTCGCAGTTATCGGCAGCGGTCCGTCAGGACTTTCATGCGCCGCGGATCTTATCCGGAACGGCTTTGACGTCACCGTTTACGAGGCGTTTCATAAGGCGGGCGGCGTACTGATTTACGGCATACCCGAGTTCAGATTGCCGAAAGACATCGTGAAAAACGAAATCGAAAAACTTGAAAACGCCGGCGTTAAGTTTAAGTTGAATACCGTCATCGGAAAGACGTTTACGCTCAACGAACTTGAAAAAGAATACGATGCTGTGTTCATCGGAACGGGCGCGGGATTGCCTTCGTTTTTGAATATAAAAGGAGAAAACCTTATCGGCGTTTACAGCGCAAATGAGTATTTAACAAGGGTTAATCTGATGAAAGCGTACGATAAAGACGCCGTTACGCCGATACAACGCGGAAAGAACGTTGTTGTCGTGGGTGCCGGAAACGTCGCTATGGACGCCGCGCGAACGGCACTTCGCATGGGTGCGGACAGCGTGAAACTCGTTTACCGCAGAAGCCGCGCGGAAATGCCTGCGCGCCACGCCGAAATCGACCACGCGGAAGAAGAAGGCGTTGAGTTTTGCCTTCTTACAAACCCCGTCGAGATTTTGGGCGCGGACGGAAAAGTAACCGGCATGCGCTGTGTGAAAATGGCTCTCGGAGAGCCGGACGCGTCGGGGAGGCGCAGCCCGAAACCCGTCCCGGGGAGCGAGTTTGACGTTCCTTGCGACGAGGTTATCGTCGCTCTCGGCACAAGTCCGAACCCCATTCTGAAAGACGGCGCGACAGGGCTTGAATTCAACGAAAAAGGCACGATTAAAATCAATCCCGAAACGGGCGAAACGTCTGTCGAAAACGTCTATGCCGGCGGCGACGCGGTAACGGGCGCGGCAACCGTAATCCTTGCGATGGGCGCGGGACGTCTTGCCGCAAAATCCATAATCGAGAAACTGAAAGGATAATTCCGAAATGCAAAAAAATATTATACTCGACTTTGACGGCACGCTTATCGACACCGAAAGGGTTATGATGCGCTCCGTCATGGAATACGCCGAAATGAACGGCGTCCCGAACGACGAAGAATTTATGCTAAAATTTGTCGGCGTCAGTCCGCAGTATATCGCGGGGCTTCTTAAAGACCGTTTCGGTGCGGATTTCGACGCGGTCGGGTTCATAAACGGCGCGGTCGATTACTTCAACAAAACGCTTGTTACGCGCCCGACGCCTCTTATGGACGGCGCAAAAGAATTACTGGAATTTTTGAAAAACGACGGCTGGTATATGGGGCTTGCGACCTCGACTTATCGCAAAATCGTGGATTTTGAACTGAAATTTCACGACATTGCGAAATTTTTTGACGTCGTGGTTTGCGGAAACGAGGTTGAGCATACGAAGCCTTCGCCAGAAATTTACCTCAAAACGGCAGGGATTATGGGCGTGCTTCCGAAAAATTGTTTCGCACTTGAAGACAGCACTGTCGGTATAGAGTCCGCGCTTTCGGCGGGAATGAAAACGGTCGCGATTCCCGATTTGCACAAAATCAGCGACGAAAACCGCGAAAAATGCTTTGCAGTGGTCAAGGACAGATACGACGCAATCAGGTTGTTCATGTCGCTTGACGAAAAGGAATAAATTTAGTAAATTATTTAATCATTATAAATAATAAAAAATAATAAGCCGCAAAAAAGACGGCATCGGACAAATTATGCTTGATTACGTAACGATATTTTGTAAAGCCGGTAACGGCGGTGATGGGATTGTGTCGTTCCATCGTGAAAAGTTCGTCCAGCAGGGCGGGCCCGACGGCGGCGACGGCGGCAACGGCGGCAACGTCGTGTTTCGCGTCGACGACAACCTGAATACACTTATCGACTTCAAATTCAAAAAACATTTCCGCGCGGAAAACGGCGAAAACGGACAAGGCAGAAACTGCTTTGGAAAAAGCGGCGAAGACCTTATCATAAACGTACCTTTGGGCACGGTCATTAAAGATAAGGAAAGCGGCGTCGTCGTTGCGGATATGAACAAAAAAGGATATGAAAAAGTGTTGCTGAAAGGCGGCAGGGGCGGCAAAGGCAACGCTCGCTTCGCAACGCCGACAAGGCGCACGCCGAATTTCGCGCAACAAGGCACGAAAACCACGGAACACGCGCTTATTCTGGAACTGAAAACCATTGCGGACGTCGGTTTAATCGGTTTCCCCAACGTCGGAAAATCAACGCTTTTGTCGGTGATGACGTCGGCAAGACCGAAAATCGCGAATTATCATTTCACGACTCTTGCGCCCAATCTCGGCGTGCTGAAAGTTTACGACGAAAGCATCGTTATCGCGGATATCCCGGGGCTTATCGAGGGAGCAAGCGAAGGCGCGGGGCTCGGACACGACTTTTTAAGGCATATCGAAAGAGTGCGGCTTCTTGTTCATATCGTGGATATTTCGGGCTCGGAAGGGCGCGATCCGTACGACGATTATGTCAAAATCAACAGGGAACTTGACGGATACAGCGCGAAACTTGCCGGGCTTACGCAAATAATCTGTGTCAATAAAACTGACCTTTTGACAGCGGAAGAACTTGACAAAGCGGTGAAAAGGTTCCAGAAAAAAGTCGGCAAAAAAGTCATTGAAATTTCCGCCTATACCCATATGGGTATAGATACGCTGATAAAAGCCATTATCGACGGGCTTAAAACCGCCGAAAAGCCCGAGGATATTTACGTCGACGAAGACTTCGAGTTTGAAAAATCCGACAACTCGTCCTTTGAAATCGAAAAAGAAGACGACCATACTTTTCTGGTTTACGGCGGGCTTATCGACACTCTGCAAAAAAACGTTACTATGTCGGACGACGACAGTTTCCGATATTTTCAGAAAAACCTGCAAAACCGCGGCGTAATCGACGCACTGCGTGAGAAAGGCGCAAAAGACGGCGACACTATCGTCGTCGGCGATATCGAATTTGAATTTGTGGAATAAAAGAGGTAATATATGATTTCAACGAAAGACAGAGCAAAACTTAAAGGATTGTCGCAAAAACTCGAACCCGTTTTCCAGATCGGTAAAAACGGCGTTACCGAAACCGTTGTAGAACAAGTATCCATCGCGCTTGACTCGCACGAACTTGTGAAACTCAACGTTCTGAAAAACTGCGACTTTACCGCAAAAGAAATTATCAACGATCTGGCGGCGCGACTTAACGCCGATCCGGTGCTTGCAATCGGCAACAAAATCGTACTGTATCGTATGAGCGACAAAAAGGGCGTGCAGCACGTTTTATGAAAACGGATAAAAAATCCCGAATGATAACGACTTGTGAAAACGAGTCGTTTTTTATGTTTTCAACATAAATTTGATTTTTTGCTTGAAATAAGACAGCGCGTATGTTAAAATTTTGTAGAAATGAATCAAGGCTTGAATTTTTGGGAATTTTAATGAAATATTACAACAAAGAAATCGAAACGATGAGCCGCGAAAATTTGTTCGCGCTGCAATCCGAAAGACTTGTGAAACAAGTGCGAAACGTTTATGACCGCGTGCCTTACTACCGCGCGAAAATGGACGCTATCGGGCTGAAACCCGAAGACGTCAGGTCAATTTCGGATATTTCAAAACTACCGTTCACGGTGAAAACCGATATACGCGCAAACTATCCTTTCGGACTTTTCGGTTGCGACAGGAAAAAGGTCGTACGACTGCACGCGTCAAGCGGCACGACGGGGAAACTCACCGTCGTCGGATACACGAAAAGGGATCTGAACACCTGGGCTGAATGTTGCGCCCGCGCAATGACCTCGGCAGGGCTTACGAAAAACGATACCGTACATATCGCATACGGCTACGGACTTTTCACGGGCGGTCTCGGGCTGCACTACGGCGTGGAAAAGCTGGGCGCGACGGCTGTCCCCGTTTCGACGGGCAACACGATGCGCCAACTGATGCTTCTGAAAGATTTCGGCGCGACGGCAATCGCATGCACTCCGTCGTACGCGCTGTATCTTGCGGAAGAGTTGAAAACCGCGGGGCTTACGACCGACGACCTTATGTTGAAAACCGGCATTTTCGGCGCGGAACCCTGGACGGAGGAAATGCGCCGTGAAATCGAGGATCGGCTTAAAATCGAGGCGTTCGACATATACGGTCTTTCGGAAATCAGCGGGCCGGGCGTCGCGATGGAATGCAAATCGCACTGTGGCAAACACGTGTACGAGGACTTTTTCTATCCCGAAATTATCGATCCGTACACGCTGAAACCGCTGCCTTACGGCGAGAAGGGCGAACTTGTGTTCACGACTCTCACGAAGGAGTGCATACCCCTTATCCGATACAGAACGCGCGACATCTGCACGCTTTATAACGAGCCGTGCGAATGCGGGCGCACCCTTGTCAGAATGGGCAAAATCGAAGGGCGCAGCGACGATATGCTTATTATTCGCGGCGTAAACATTTTCCCGTCGCAAATCGAAACGGTGCTTCTGAATATCGGCGGAATGATCGGGCCGCATTACCGTATTATTCTTGACCGTGTCGGTAACCTTGACACCCTTGAGATTCAGGTGGAACTTGCGGAGCACGCGTTTTCCGACGAAATCCGCGACATCGAAAATCTGAAAGCGCGCATTTCGCACGATATGCAGTCGATGCTGGGTGTTTCCGCAAAAATCACGATCGTGTCGCCGCGATCCCTGCCGAGAAGCGAAGGCAAATCCAACCGCATCGTCGACAGACGCAAAAAATAAGGAGAAAATTATGCTGGTAAACCAACTTGCGGTGTTTCTTGAAAACAGAAAAGGACGCTTAAAAGAACTTTCGGGCGTTCTTGCGAAAGAAAAAATCGATATTTTAACGCTGTCGATTGCCGACACCGAAGATTTCGGCATAGTCAGATTTATCACGACCGACAACGCGCGCGCTCGTTCGATACTTCGCGACGAAGGATTCACCGTCACCGAAACCGAACTTATCGGCGTTGAAATCGGCGACGTACCGGGTGCGCTTGCAAAGGTATTAAAAGCACTTGCGGACGGCGATATAAGCATCGAATATCTGTACAGTTATTCAAGAACGGGCGGAAACGCGATAATATTATTTAAGGTAAAAGAAGTTGGACGCGCGCTTGACGTATTGTCCCGCGCCGACGTACGGGTTCTCGATAAGGCATTGTAGTATGAATAAACGTTCGGCAAGAGCCCTTGCAAAGGCAAGGGTAAAAACGTTATCCGACGCCGAAAAACTTATTAAAAGCGGCGTCATAGTAAACGACGTATTGTCGTTTGTCGACGAAAACGGGATAAAAAGTGTTTTCGTTTACAAATCGTCCGACGACGAGGTGCAAACAAACGCGATTATCGACGGACTTTTCGAGCGCGGCGTGAAAGTGTATATCCCGAAAATTTCGGGCGACCTGATGCGCCTTTCGGTAATTTCAAAAAAATCGAAATTCGTCAGAAATATTTTCGGTATATTCGAAACGACGGACGACGGAGAAGACTTTTTCGACGCCGAACTGAATATCGTGCCGCTTGTGGCGTTTGACAAAACTCTCACAAGGCTCGGACACGGAAAAGGATATTACGACAGATATCTTGAAAAGGCGACGGGGCGTATCCTTGCGCTTGCGTACGACTGTCAGGAAATCGACGAGATCGATTCCGAAACTCACGACGTGAAAATGCAGATCGTCATCACGGAATCGGGACGGAAAGGAGGTTAATATGAGGATTATTTCGGGAAAACACAGGGGAAGAATACTGCGGTCTCTGGACGGCGAAAACACGCGCCCCACGACTGACAGAGTGAAAGAATCCCTTTTTGACATTATACAAACCCGCATACAGGACAGCGACGTGCTTGATTTATTTGCGGGCAGCGGCGCGCTCGGAATCGAGTGTCTTTCGCGCGGGGCGAACAGCGTCGTTTTCTGCGACAACAACAAAGAAGCCGTCGACGTAATCAACAGAAACCTGAAAAATATCGAAGGAAATTACAAAATCGTTCATTCCGACTTCAAAATGGTGTTGAAAGGGGACGAAAAGTATGATATTATTTTCATAGACGCACCGTACAGAAGTCCGCATGCCACGGACGCGCTCAACATCATCAACGCTTATCGCATTTTGAAAGATGACGGCGTGATCTGTTACGAAAGGCTTTTCGACCTTACTCCCAAAATCCCCGACGGACTTAAAATCGTCGATACGCGAAAGTACGGCAAAACCGCGCTGGAATTCATAACTTATGACGAAGAAAGCAGTAATAACGGGTAGTTTCAATCCCGTGACAAGCGGTCACCTGTTTCTTCTTGAACAGGCGCAAAAACTTTTTGACGAAGTATATATGGTCATACTCGTCAATCCGGAAAAGACGTATAAACTGTCCTTGGAAGAAAGGCTCTCGCTCCTCAAAGACGCCGTAAAACCTTTTGACAACGTCAAAATTTTCGCATACGACGGCTTTGCCTGCGATTTTTGTTTAAGCGTCGGCGCAAACCTTATGCTCCGCGGCGTGAGAAACTACAAAGACCTTCAATACGAACTCGATTTAAGACGACAAAACCTTGAATATAAGGGCATAGATACTATGATTCTCGTGACGGACGAAAAACATAAAAACGTCAGTTCCACGTATGTTCGGGAACACGGTCACGAATAAGGAGATTTTATGGATAACTTTATGCAATACGTTTCGGAACTCGAACAAGTCGTTTCGACCGCAAAAAAATCTGTGTTTTCGGGCAGCGACGTTATTGTAAACCGCGCGCAGGTGCTTGATATTATCGACCGTATGCGCGCCGCGTACCCCGACGTCATGCGTCAGGCGCAGTTTATCGTCGACGATTGCGAAAACCAGAAACAAAGGGTGCTGGAATACGGCAACAACGTCATAAAAGAAGCCGAAAGCCGCCGCGATAAACTTTTGAACGAAAGCGATATTATCCGTCAGGCAACCGAAGAAGCGGCAAAAATCAAACAGGAAGCCATGGATATGCGCGCCCACGTCGAGTACGACCTGAAATGCAAAATCGACGAGGTTTTAAGCGACAGCGAGGTTACGTTGCGCGACGCCCTGACGCTCATCAGAAACAACAGGGAAGAACTGAGAAAAACCGACGGAAACGCAAATACGCAATATCAGGGCAACGCCAGCGAGACAAGATAAGCAATCCCCGCGCCGACAAGCCCCTGAAAAACTTTCACAAGAAAATAATACGACGATTTGACCTTTGCGTCTTTTAAGAAAGTCGTCGCCTGCAAAAATATACACAATCCGCCAAACGACGTGAACCCGGTAAGCGCGGCAAGAAGCGCGCCCGTCGAAGGCGGATTTTTTATTATCTCTTTCGCGCCGCGCGTCATTTCAAAAAATCCGACGGCAAGCGGCGAATAATTTCCGAACAGGTCAAAAAATTTCAGATCGTACAAAACGTCGATGACAAGGCTGAATATCGCGATAAGCCCGCCGACCGATAAAACCGACAGGACGCTGTCGTTAATGCTGTCGCCTATGACGTTATCGGGCAACGGTTTTACGCGGGGTTTAACGTTGCTTTTTGTCGCATTAAGTCGTCTTACGTTGCAAAAAACAAGTCCCGTAATTATCGCCGAAAGGTAATGCGAAAAAAGTATTATCACGCCGTACGACACGTTGTCAAGCATGAAAACGCCCAAAGTCCCGATGACAAAAAGAGGCGCGGAAGTTGATGAAAAAGCAATAATTTTTTTGCTTTCTTCGGTATTTATCACGCCGTTTTTGTAAAATTCCGAAATTAGTTTCGCGCCGATGGGATAGCCCGAAAGCACGCTCATGAAAAAAATGTATGCAGAAATCGGCGGGGTGTGAAAAAGGAATTTGACGGGTTTTTCAAAAAACTTCCCGATTTGTTTCCGGGAAACCCAGCCCCGTCAGCATTCTTGTGAAAAAGAAGAAAGGGAAAAGCGCGGGAAGTACCGCCGCCCAAAACAAAATAACGCCGTCTTTCACCGACGAAAGATATCTTTCGGGGTTTATAAGAACGGCGCACATCAATAAAAGTATAATAAGCGCGGCTATTTTTTTTGAATGCTTCACGCTAATTTATACGCGGATTTTATATCAAAAATTACTTCACGAAAACGGTATTGAAGTTTTCTTTTTCTTTGGACAGGACGAAATATATGTCGTCGACTTTGTTTTCAAGTTCGATTGCGGCTTTCACGCTTTCGGGCGCGCTTAAAAAATCGGAATACGACGTGATAAGGTTTTCGCCAAGGATTTTCAGCGCGTCTTTTTTGTCATCTTTTACGGCAAGCACTCTTGCGTAGGCGGGCGCGTCGTACAATTCGTCGAGTTTGTTTTTGTCAAGCCCAGCAACCGCGTATAAAAGTATGCGTTTTATGCGAGCCATCGTATATCTTTTCGACTTAATCGCGTTTATGAGTTCGTCGTAAGATTTTGCGGTTTTCGCGGCTTGTTTTATGCGGTTTTCAAGCCCTTCGATTACCTCGGGAAGGGCGGCGATTTCGGCAGTTGTCATCGTGTTGAGTCTGTAAGAAACAAGGCTGAAAAGGTCGTCGTTGGAAACACAATTTTCAAGCGTATTTGAAACGTAATCCGGCAAAAAACGCTCGATTTCGTTGAAACGCCCTGAAAAAACGCAATTTCTTATCGCTTGCGCCGAGGCGTAATTTCCGTCTGTTTCAAGTCCTGAAAAACTGCCTTCGCGCTTTATCGTGTACGGTGAAAATCCGTATTTTTTCATTGCATGGACGTATTCGAGCGCAAGCGTGTTGTTGGGTGTAAAAAAATCGTTTTCGTCCAGTGCCGCGGCGCGCGCTCTGATAAGGCTCATTCCGCTTTTCAGGTTTTGTTTTATGAGAGACTTTTCGTGTTCCGATTCGTTGTGGATTTTTTCGGAAAGTGTGGAAATATCATTGACGTTTCCCGATTCGCTGCCGAAAGCGACGGTAAGCGGCGCGCCGAAAGAAGACAAGGTTTTCATTGCGCCCGCCGCAAATTTTTCGGCGCAGTTCACGGCGTAAAAAAACGGAAGTTCCAAAGCGACGTCCGCGCCGGCATTTATCGCCCACTGTGCGCGGATGTGCTTATTTTTCACCATTACGTCGCCGCGCTCCGAAAAATTCCCACTTAACACAACGGCGAATATATCGGGCGACAAATCGCGTTTTACGGCGTCGAAAAGCCTCAGGTGTCCGGAGTGCAACGGGTTAAACTCCGCGACGCACGCAACTATTTTCTTTTTTTCGTTTTTCACTGCCATTTTTTCTTGATTTTTTGGATTAAAGTACCTATAATGTTATTGCTTTAATTATACACGGGACAAATTATTTTTCAAAGCAAAATAAATCATATAAGAGGCATTTATGAACAAATTTTTGGACGGACTCTATGAAAGAGCGTCAAAGCAAAACAAAACAATCGCTCTTGCCGAAGGTTTTGACAAAAGGGCTGTGAAAGCGGCGGAACTTTTGACGAAACGCGGCATCGCAAAAGTCGTACTTATCGGCGACGCGGACGAGATCGCAAAAAATAATCCCGAAATCGACCTTACCGGCGTGAAAATCGTCAACCCCAAAACATGCGAAAAAACCAAAGAATACGCAAATCTTTTGTATGAACTTCGCAAGGCAAAGGGCATGACGGAGGAACAAGCGTACGAACTCACCGTCAATAACGAGATGTTTTACGGCTGCCTTATGCTGAAAAGCGGCGACGTGGACGGTCTTGTAGGCGGCGCGACTTTTTCAAGCGCGGACGTTTTGAGAAGCGCGTTTCAGGTCATCAAACCCGCTCTCGGCATTAAGTCCGTTTCAAGTTGCTTTGTCATCGTCCTTCCCGAAGGAAACACGGTTACCGACGCTCCCGCAATGATTTTCAGCGACTGCGCGGTCATCCCGGAGCCTGACGAAAACCAACTTGCCGACGTTGCGGTCGCCGCTGCGGACAGCGCAAGAAGTATTGTCGGTATCGAGCCGAAGGTCGCAATGCTTTCGTTCTCAACAAAGGGCAGCGCAAAGCATGAACGCATCGACAAAGTCGTGCATGCGCTCAATATCGTGAAAGAATCTCATCCCGAACTTGATATAGACGGTGAAATGCAACTTGACGCTGCAATCGTTCCCGTCGTTGCAAAGCAAAAAGCCCCCGGTTCAACCGTTGCGGGACATGCGAACGTTCTTGTTTTCCCGAATCTGGAATCGGGCAATATCGGCTACAAAATCGCACAACGTTTCGGCGGCTGCATGGCAATCGGCCCCGTTATGCAAGGTCTTGCAAAACCCGTCAACGACCTTTCGCGCGGATGCGTTGCGGAAGACATCGTTGCGGCGGCGGCAATCACCGCTCTTCAATCCAAATAAGGTGGCAATATGAAAATTCTCGTTATCAACGCGGGCAGCAGTTCGCTTAAATATCAACTCATAGATATGACGGACGAATCGGTCGTCGCAAAAGGTCTTTGCGAAAGAATCACGATGGACAGTTCCGTCCTTACGCAAAAGGTCGCGGGCAAAGACAAACTCGTCATCGAAAGCCCGATGCCCACGCATAAAGAGGCGATGGAACTTGTCCTGAAAGCCCTTCTGGACGAAAAGAACGGCGCGATTAAGAGCGTCAAGGAAATCGGCGCGGTCGGTCATCGCGTGCTCCACAGCGGCGAAGATTTTAAGTGCAGCGTGGTCGTGGACGACGACGTCATCGCAAAGTGCAAGAAAAATATCGACCTTGGACCTTTGCATATGCCCGGCAATATTTCCTGCGTCGAGGCGTGCAGGGAAGTTATGGACGTTCCCATGGTGCTCGTTTTCGATACGACTTTCCACGCGACGATGCCGCCGAAGGCGTTTATGTACGGCATTCCTTACGAAATCTACGACGAATATAAGGTGAGAAAATACGGTTTCCACGGCACTTCGCACAAGTATATCGCGGGCGAGGCGAGAGAGTGGCTCGGCGGCGACAAAAAAGTCATCATCTGCCACCTTGGAAACGGAAGCTCGCTTTCTGCGGTCAAGGACGGAAAATGTATGGATACGACGATGGGCTTCACGCCCCTTGAAGGCGTTATGATGGGCACGAGAAGCGGCGATATCGATCCCGCCGCAATCGAATACATGGGCGCAAAACTTGGCAAAAATTTGCCCGAAATGGTGCAATTTCTGAATAAAAAATGCGGTATGCTGGGCGTAAGCGGAATAAGCAGCGACTGCCGCGACGTTACGGCGGCTGCCGAAAACGGAAACGAAAGGGCGATACTCACGCTCGATATGGTCGGTTATCGCATTAAGAAGTACGTCGGTGCGTTCGCAGCGGTTTTGGGCGGCGTGGACGCGATTATCTTCACCGGCGGCATCGGCGAGCACAGCCCCGAAATCCGTCAGCGCGTCATGGAAGGGCTTGAATATCTCGGCGTCGATTTCGATTTCGAGCTTAACAAGCACCCCGCGGACGCTCACGTTTCGGTTTTGTCGAAACCCGACTCAAAGGTAAAAGTCGCGATTATCCCCACGAACGAGGAACTTGTCATCGCAAGAGAGACCAAAGAACTTACGCAAAATCTCGTAAAATAGTCGTTTTTGGCTGTTTTTCGGGGCGCAAGTGCCTTTATTCGATTGACAAAAAAACGCATAATATATATAATTTTAATGTTTTATAGGTGTATAAGATGATTATCGATTTCAAAGACGCCGTCGAGGGCGAGTTTTATAACGTTGAAGAATCAATACCTCTTGACGATTCTCTTACGGGAAGCAGAGGGGGCAGGTTCTTGTCGCCGGCAACTTTGAAAGGTTGGTATACTTTTTCCGAAAACACCCTTGCCGTAAACTGCGTACTCACCGCGGAAGCGATTTTCGATTGCGACCGCTGCGGTGCGCCCACTACGGTGAAATACAAAGTCCCCGTGGAAGAAACTTTTTTTAAGGATCCCCCGGACGAGTATTCTCTTTCCTACGACGACGAAATTGTTGATCTCGATCCCGTCATCAACGACCGCGTCGTGCTTGCGTCGCCTTCGCAAGTCCTGTGCAGGAAAGATTGCAAAGGTCTTTGCAGTAAATGCGGCAAAAACCTGAACGAAGGCGAATGTAACTGCAATATTGACGACGGCAAAGACGATACTTACAATCCCTTTTCCGTGCTGAAAAATATGAATAATAACAATTCGGGAGGTGCAACCAATGGCAGTACCAAAGTGTAAAGTATCCAAAGCAAGACGTAACAGTCGTGCGGCTAACTGGAAACTCGAAACCCCTAATCTGGTCGAGTGCCCTCAATGCCACGAACTTAAACTCAGCCATCAAGCCTGCAAAAAATGCGGATATTACGACGGCGAGCAAGTTGTTGCTATTAAAGACAAGAGCGACAAAGAGTAGTAGTGTGTCTTAAAGGTAAGGAAGATTAGCGTTTCCTTACCTTTTCATTTATTATGATAACTTCAACCGCAAACGAAAAGGTAAAGTTCGTAAAAAAACTTCACGACAAAAAAAACCGCGACGCGGAAAATCTGTTCATTGCCGAAGGCGTGAACATTTTGTCCGATCTCAAAGAAGGTTTTTCGGTGAAGGAAATTTTTGCGACCGACAAAACCGCGGATATTGCCGAAAATCTTGCGAAAAAGTACGGCGCGTACACAACGCTCGTGTCGGAAAGCGTGATGAAAGTCCTTGCGGACACGGTAAGTCCCAGCGGTATCCTTGCCGTAATCGGAATTCCTTTGTCGAAGCCCGAAGGTGTAAACGCCGTCGTTCTTGACGGAGTGCAGGACAGCGGCAACGTCGGAACTATTATCCGTACGGCGGTCGGCGCGGGATTTTCCGACGTTTATCTTGTGGACTCTGCCGACGCTTTCTCACCGAAAACGGTCAGGGCAAGTATGGGCGCGGTGCTTCGCGCAAACGTAATAAAAGCGCGCGCGGAAGAGCTTGAAGATTATCTGAAAGAATACGATAAAGTCGCGATGGATATGGGCGGCGACGACGTGTTTTCGTATCGCCCCAAAAGAAAAGTCGCGGTTATCGTCGGAAACGAAGCGCACGGCTTGTCCGATTTTGCAAGAAAGTTTTCCGACGTTACCTTGTCGATTCCGATGCAGGGCGGACAGGAAAGTCTGAACGTTGCCGTCGCAGCCGGCATCGCAATGTACGTAATCAATCACAATTCAAATATTTAGGAGTGTTTTATGAGTGGACACAGCAAATGGCACAACATACAAGCCAAAAAAGGTAAAAGCGACGCGGCTCGCGGAAATATCTTTACGAAAATCGGTCGCGAAATCGCAATCGCTGTAAAACAGGGCGGTTCCGATCCCAACACCAACAGCAAACTTCGCGACGCCATCGCCAAGGCAAAGTCGAACAATATGCCCAACGACAACATCAACAGAAGCATCAAGAAAGCGGCGGGCGAACTCGACAGCGTCAATTACGAAGAATTTACCTATGAAGGATACGCGGCAGGCGGCGTTGCAGTCATCGTGGAATGTCTGACTGACAACAAAAACCGCACGGCGGGCGACGTCAGACACTTGTTCGATAAATTCGGCGGCAGTCTCGGCAGCACCGGATGCGTATCGTACATGTTCAAAAAACGCGGCGTTATCGACGTCGATGTGAACGCTATGAGTGAAGACGATATTATGATGCTTGCAATAGACGCGGGCGCGGACGATATCGTAACTCTCGAAGACGTTTACGAAATCTATACAATGCCCGGCGATATGTCGAAAGTGCGCGAGGCACTTGAAAACGCCGGCATCGAAATTCTTTCGTCCGAAATCGATATGATCCCCAACAACGAAATCGAGGTCGATCCGAAACATAAGGATTCCGTCATTAAACTCATCGATAAGCTTGAAGAGCTCGACGACGTACAAGACGTTTTCCACAACGCGAAAGATCTGAGCGACGACGAAGAATGAGCGTAACTTCTCAGGCTGAAAAAGCGCGTCAAAGCGCGCTTAAACTGCAAGGTTATTCAACCAACGACAAAAACAAGGTGCTTTCGGCAATTGCCGAGGGCATTTCGGCATATAAAGATTTCATTATCGCCGAAAACAAAAAGGACCTTGATATTTTCCCCGACAAAACGTCCGCACTTTTCGACAGACTTTTGCTGAACGAAAAGCGTGTGATGCAGATGGTTGAGGGAGTAAGGGCGGTCATTGACCTTAAAGATCCCGTCGGCGAAGTCACCGCAGAGTGGGACAGACCAAGCGGATTGCATATCAAAAAAGTGCGCGCGCCGTTGGGCGTGGTCGCGATTATTTACGAAGCCCGTCCCAACGTTACCGTCGACGCCGCCGTTCTTTGCATAAAAAGCGGCAACGCGGCGATACTTCGCGGAAGCAGACAGGCGTTGAACAGCAACCGCGCGATTTATAAGGTTATGTCGGAAGCCGTCGAAAAGGCGGGCTTTGACAAAGATATCGTGCAGTTTATCGACGACGCATCCCACGACGGCGCGAAAGAACTTCTGACCTGCGAAAAATCCGTTGACCTTGTTATCCCGCGCGGCGGCGAAGGGTTGAAAAAGTTCGTGCTTGAAAACAGCCTTATTCCCGTGCTTGCGTCTGCGGGCGGCAACTGTCACATTTACGTCGCAAAATCGGCAAACTTCCAAAAAGCCGTCGATATCATCGAAAATTCAAAATGTAATAAGCCTTCGACGTGCAACGCCGTTGAGCATATTTTGATTGATAAGTCGATTGCGAAAGACTTTATACCTATATTGAACGTGCGTATGCGCGCGTGCGGAGTGAAAGTTCTTGCGGACGAGTTTTGTCACTCTCTCGACAACGAAACAACGCTTGCAGCCGACGCCGATTACGATACGGAATTTCTTGCGCTTACGCTCACCGAAAAGGTCGTGACGGGCGTTTCTGACGCTATCGACGAAATCAATCGTCGCGGCACGCGCCACAGCGAGTGCATAGTAACCGAAGATAAGGCGGAAGCTGAAAAGTTCACGACGCTTGTCGACGCGGCGGCAACCTACGTCAATACGTCGACAAGATTTACTGACGGCTTCGAGTTCGGTTTCGGCGCGGAAATGGGAATTTCAACCGGGAAAATGCACGCGAGAGGTCCCATCGGGCTGGAACAACTGACGTCCGAAAGATACATTGTCGAAAGCGACGGCGCGCTCAGAAAATAGTTTTGAAAAGCATATTAAACCTGCGAAATCCGCAGGTTTTTTATTTGTCAAAAAAAATCCTTATCAATTTAGTAAACTTTATATAGAAAATATATTGACAACGGGATATACAGGAATTATAATAAACTTGACTAAAACAGTAGGGTTTTCTTATGAAATTATCATCAAAAGCACGTTACGGCTTGAAAGCCTGTCTGGCTCTTGCCGAAAATTACAACGAAAATCAACCCCTTGCATTGCCTGTTTTTGCTGAAAAAGCGGGCGTTACCGAAGCGTATATGGAGCAAATCGTTATCCTTCTGAAAAAGGCGGATATCGTGGAAAGCGTCCGTGGCGCAGGCGGTGGATATTATCTCAAAAAATCGCCGAAAGATATTAAGGTCGGCTCGGTTCTGCGCGCGCTTGAAGACGGGCTGGAATTTATCGACTGCATCAACACCCCGTGCGAAGGCGGCGAAGAGTGCAAGGCGCGCCGCGTCTGGAACAAGATTTACAAGAGTATGAATCTTGTGCTCGATTCCCTGACGCTTGACGATTTATTGCACGATCAGAAACGTTATATTTATCTTGACCATTCCGCAACGACCGCCGTCGACGAAGAAGTCTTGTCAAAGATGCTGCCGTATTTTTATGAAAAAGCCGGCAACGCAAGCAGTCAGCACGGTATGGGGCGCGACGCGGAAGTCGCGGTTGACCGCGCAAGAAAACAGGTTGCCGACGCAATCGGAGCAAAATCCAACGAAATTTATTTCACGTCGGGCGGCAGCGAATCCGACAACTGGGCGTTGAAAGGCATCGCGCACGCTTATAAGTCGAAGGGCAAACACCTTATCACGTCGGAGTTTGAACACCCGGCAGTCCTTAACACGATGAAACAGCTGGAAGCGGAAGGCTTTGAAGTTTCTTATCTTCACACAAATCCGCAGGGTTACGTCAGCGCGGACGAACTTGAAAGTATTATTCGTCCCGATACGATTCTTGTGAGCGTGATGTACGCAAACAATGAAATCGGCACGATTCAACCTATTGAAGAACTTGCGAAAGTCGCGCACGCTCACGGTGCGTTTTTCCACACGGACGCGGTGCAGGCGGTTGGCAACGTTCATATCGACGTCAAAGCGCAGGGCATCGACCTACTTTCGATGTCGGCGCACAAGTTTTACGGACCGAAAGGTATCGGCTGCTTGTATATCAAAAGCGGCGTTCGTCCCGAAAGACTTATTTGCGGCGGCGAACAGGAGCGCAATCAGCGCGCAGGAACGACGAATACGCCGGGCGTGGTCGGTATGGGTTTCGCAATCGAAAAAGCCGTAAACAATATGGACGAAAACAACGCGTACATTGCGACACTTCGCGACGAGTTTGTGAAAGAAGTCAAAGAAAGAATCCCCGATATAAGATATAACGGCGGCGAAAAACGTCTTGCCGGCAACGCGCACTTTACGTTCAGATATATCGAGGGCGAAAGCATTTTGTTCACACTTGACCTTGCGGGCATTTGCGCGTCGAGCGGCAGTGCGTGCAGTTCGGGGAGTCTCGAAGCGTCCAAAACGGTGCTTGCAATCGGCGTTCCCGCAGAAGAAGCGCACGGCAGTATCCGCTTTACTTTCGGCAGGGAAAACACGATGGACGACGTGAAATACACCGTCGACGAGCTGGAAAAAACCGTAAAACGGCTGCGCTCGATGAGTCCGCTGTTTGCAGAATCTACTGCAAAAATCACGATGATTTAATAATAATACCGCAAAATAATTTCAAAATTCAATCAAAATCTGCCAAAAATTGTATCGGCAGGAAGGAAATAATATGTACAACGAAAAAGTAATGGAAATATTCAAAAACCCCAAAAACGTGGGCGAGGTCGAAAATTACAACGCAATCGGCACGGTCGGTAACGCCACCTGCGGCGACATCATGCAAATCACGTTGCGTATCGAAGACGGCATTATCAAAGACGCGAAATTCAAAACTTTCGGATGTGCGGCGGCAATCACGTCGTCAAGCGTCGCAACGAGTATGATCATCGGCAAAACCATCGACGAAGCGTTGAAGATTACGAACAAGGACGTCATTACGGAACTTAACGGGTTACCTCCCCAGAAAATCCATTGTTCGGTTCTTGCGGAAGAAGCCATTAAAGCGGCAATCGACAGTTATCGCCAAAACCAGGGTAACGGAGACGTATCCGCGACGGTTACCGCTCCTTGCGCGTGCGGCTGCGGCGTTCAAACTTCGGGCGAATCGGAAAGCAAATAACAATATTTACCATTTGAAAATTCATCGTCCGCTCATAAAATCTTGCTCTCCGCTCATACTGAATACGGAGGTAAGATATGCAAAAAAGTTTTATGATCGGCGTGGTGCTGGGCGCGGCGGCGATGAGTGCGTACGAAATGGGTAATCGCGCCAAAAACCAAGTCGAATGTCAAAAAGAAAAGATCAAGAAAAAGCTTGAAAAGATTTTTGACTGAAAACAATAATTTTACTTCAAAAAAGAAAAACCGCAATTATTTTGCGGTTTTTTGCTTTAATTTCGTTTCTTTTTGTTATTTCAAAAGGTCAAGCGGAAGATTCTCGAAAATGATATTGTCGGCATAGCCGCGCGCTTTTTCAAGGTCTTTTTCGTTGCGGATCGTCCAGGCAAAAACGGGCATACTTTCACGCGTTTTCGCAATATATTCGTTGGGTGCGCTGTTGACGTCGTAGGAAGTGAACATAGGTTTACTGAGTTTATTCACGACAAGGTGTCCCATAAGGTTGTTCAAGAACTTCGGAGTTTTACCTTTTTCGCCGACGCCGGACGCAAGTTGTCCGAACGGATATTCCGACTGATGTTTTCTGCACCATTTCACCGCAAACGGATCAAACGATTGCAGGGCGATGACGTCCTTGTACGGATAATCTTTCAGGTCGCGCAAGACCGCTTTCGCAAGGGAATTGTTGCGCCAGCCGCACAGTGTTTTAAGTTCGATAAGAATTGGCACTTTGCCGTCGACGAGTTTCAGCATTTCGGGAAGGGTTGGGATTATCTCGCCGCCGAGCGTCATCGGATAATCTTTGAGTTGTTCTGACGTCAGGCTTTCGATTTTGACGTCCTTTCCGCAGACGCGTTTCAGGCTGTTGTCGTGGTGGACGGCAACAACGCCGTCTTTCAGAAGATGCACGTCGGTTTCGATTGCGAATCCGTGTTCGATTGCCGCTTTGAAAGCGGAAATACTGTTTTCTTCGCGAATGTCGTCGTGAAGACCGCGGTGAGCGATTGGTGTGGACAAAAATTTTTCAAGACTTTGCATAATAGATTTATTTTCCTTTAATATCCTAATTCCTTATTGACAATTACGACGTAAACGGTTTTGCTGCGCGGGGGAAGGGTAATTATGCTTGTCGCGTGGCAAATGTTGGTATCTTTCGGACAGTCCTTGCAATCGCCGCCGATAACGCAGGGATTTGAAAGGTATCCGAACCTAAGACAGTTCTTTTTTGCGGCGACGGTGCGGATGCGTTCAAGCGCGGCGGGCACGTCTTTCACGATTTTGTTGACGCCCAGCACGAAAACGGTATTTTTGCCGCCGTAAAGCATGGAAGCGATACGATTGCAGTTGCCGTCGACGTTGACGAATTCCCCGTCTTCGGTAAGCGCGTTCGTGGAGGTCAGAAACCAGTCCGCAAAGACGGCTTTTTTCATGACTTCGTCCGGGTTGACGTCGGGCATGAGCCGTCTGATATACACGGTATTGCCGCGTTCTTTCAACGCCTCGCCGATGCCGATTTCGTCAAGCGTTGCGCTGCCGCCCGCGCCGACGGTGTCCGTCCTTCCGATAAGTTCCGTCAGAAGACCTCTTGTTTCGGCAATGGTATTCGTGTAAAAAACCTTAAAACCTTTTGATTCCAACTTTTTTGAAAGTTCGTAAACGTCCATAATCCACCTCAATCGAAATAATTATACTATAAATAGTTATAAAAGTAAATTATAACGCAAAATTTATCGGGCAAATATTTGCATTAAAGCGCGATTTTTTATATAATTACCGTAAGACTAAGAGGTATTTAATGGAATTTGAAAACTCTAAAATCCGCAATTTTTGCATAATAGCCCACATCGACCACGGCAAGAGCACTCTCGCCGACCGTCTTATCGAAAGCACCGATACCGTGTCGCACAGGGATATGGAAGAACAACTCCTCGACAACATGGATATCGAGCGCGAAAGGGGCATTACCATAAAACTGCAAACTTGCAGAATGTTTTATAATTACAAGGGCGAGGAATACATGCTCAACCTTATCGACACTCCGGGACACGTTGACTTTACGTACGAAGTGTCGCGTTCTCTTGCGGCGTGCGAAGGCGCGCTTCTTGTCGTTGACGCAACGCAGGGAATCGAGGCGCAGACTCTCACAAACGTATATCTTGCGCTCGATCACGACCTTGAAATTTTACCCGTCATAAATAAAATCGACCTTCAAAGCGCGAACCCGGACGGTTGCAAAGCCGAAATCGAGGACGTCATCGGACTTCCGGCGGACAACGCGCCGCTTATTTCCGCAAAAGAAGGCATCGGCATTCCGGAACTTCTTGAAAGGATAGTAACCGATTTGCCGTGTCCGAAAGGGAGCAGGGACGAACCGTTCCGCGCGCTCATTTTCGACAGTTTTTACGACAATTACAAAGGTGCGATTTCAATGGTGCGCGTCGGCGACGGACGAATCAAAGCGGGCGACGTAATAAAAATGGCGTCGACGGGCAAAACCTTTGACGTTACGGAAGTGGGCGTTTTCACCCCTGCCGCAACCCCCGTGGACGAACTTTACGCCGGCATGGTCGGATATATCGCCGCAAGTATCAAAAACGTCAAAGACACCGCGGTGGGCGACACGATCACCCTTCGCGACAATCCCACGAAAAATATTTACCACGGCTACAAAAAAATTACGCCGATGGTTTTTGCGGGCATTTATCCCGCAGACGGCAGCAAATACAACGACCTTAAAGACGCGCTTGAAAAACTGCAATTAAACGACGCGAGTCTGATGTTCGAGCCCGAAGTTTCGACGGCGCTCGGATTCGGGTATCGTTGCGGATTTCTGGGGCTTCTGCATATGGAAATCATCGAAGAACGCCTTGAAAGGGAATTCGACCTTGACCTTGTCACAACCGCTCCGAGCGTAAACTACAAGGTGAAACTCACGAACGGGGAAGAACTGACCGTCAGCAACCCGACGCACCTTCCCGCACCCGACAGAATCGAGTATATGGAAGAACCCGTCGTGAAAGCCGAAATCTACACCCCGCCAGAATACGTCGGCGCGATTATGGAACTTTGTCAGGAAAAACGCGGCGTTTATAAGGAACTTGCATATTTGGACAGCAGCCGCAGCAAACTCGTTTACGAAATCCCTTTGAACGAGATTATTTACGACTTTTTCGACGCGTTGAAATCGCGCACGCGCGGCTACGCAAGTCTGGATTATGAAATAATCGGCTACAAAAAGTCCGACCTTGTAAAACTCGATATGCTTTTGAACGGTGAAATGTGCGACGCGCTTTCGACAATCGTACACCGCGACAGAGCCTACGCAAGGGGACGTCAGATTGCCGAAAAACTGAAAGAAGCGATTCCCCGTCAGCAGTTTGAAATTCCCGTGCAGGCGTGCATAGGCGGCAAAGTCATCGCAAGGGAAACCGTCAAAGCCGTCAGGAAAGACGTCCTTGCAAAGTGCTATGGCGGCGACATCACAAGAAAGAAAAAACTTCTGGAAAAACAAAAGGAAGGCAAAAAACGTATGCGTCAGGTGGGCAGCGTGTCCGTGCCGAGCGAAGCGTTTATGAGCATTCTGAAAATCGACAGCTGATATGGACATATCCTTATATCTGCATATTCCGTTTTGCAAAAAGAAATGTAAATATTGCGACTTTGTGTCGATAAACGCGCGTGACGAATTCGTCGCGCGTTACGTTTCCGTGCTTGAAAAGGAAATCGAAATGCAGGGCAAAGCCTATGATAACGCCGTGGTCAGGACGGTATTTTTCGGCGGAGGAACGCCGTCGTTGCTCCCGACGGAACACTTTTCACGCATAATGCGCGCGGTGAAAAACAACTTCAAAACAAACTTTTCGGAAGTCACCGTCGAGTGTAATCCCGAAAGCCTGACGCAAGAAAAACTTGAAGTTTATAAGGCGGAAGGCGTCAACAGAATTTCAATCGGCGTGCAGTCTTTCGATGACAATATCTTAAGGTTTTTGGGCAGAATTCACGATAAAAACATGGCAATCGAGGCAATTAAAAGCGCAAAATTGTATTTTGACAACGTGTCTGCAGACCTTATTATCGGCGTTCCCGGCGAGCAGATTCCGTCGGTTTTGCATTCTGTTGATTTGTTAAGCGACCTGGGCGTTACGCACGTTTCGGCGTACGGGCTGAAAGTCGAGCCCGGCACCGTATTGTACGAACTTCAAAACATGGGTGCGTTTGAACTGAACGAAGATTTTACCGCCGACGTTTACGACGCGGTTTTAAGACGGCTTGAAAGTCATGGATACGAAAGATACGAAATCAGTAACTTTGCGCGTGACGGATACGAAAGCAGGCATAATCTTGCGTACTGGCTCCGCACGCCGTATTTGGGACTCGGCGCGGCTGCCTATTCTTTCGTAAACGGCGCAAGGTTTTCAAACGAACCGGACGTTTCGGAATACGTGCGCTCCGTCGAACAGGGCGTTATCCCCGAAAGAGCAAAGGAAATATTGACCGTTGACGACGAAAAAGAAGAAACGATAATGCTGTCGCTTCGCACGAAATACGGCATGAACGTGAAAGAATATAACGAGAAATTCCACGCCGACTTTTTGGCGGAAAAAGCCGCAGCCCTTCAAAAAAACGCCGACTTTTTAATAATATCGAATAATAATATTATTATAAACAAAGACTATTTCTATATATCAAACGCGATAATATCCGACCTTATATAAGTTTTTGCAAAATTTTTCAAAAATTTTTCACAAACCCTATTGACAATACATATAATCGGTGTATAATAGTTTTAGCAATCGGGAATAAAGAGTGCTAACAAAAAACATACTCGATTGCCAAAGGGTTATGAAAAAAGAATTATCCGAAAGAAAACAGAAGATTCTTCAAGCCGTGGTTGACGAATACATCACGACGGCGGAACCCGTTTCGAGCGGCGAAATCAAGGAGAAATACCTTGCCGACATTTCAAGCGCCACGATAAGAAACGAGCTTGCCTCGCTTGAAGAGATGGGATATCTCGTCCAGCCGCACGTATCGGCGGGGCGCGTACCTTTGCCGCAGGCTTACAAACTTTACGTCGATAAGGTCATGAACGGAAAAAGTCTTTCCAAAAACGAAATTTCTTTTATTAAAGATAAGTTCAGCGAAAGAATGGACCGCGTCGAAGACATTATCGAAAAAACCGCGAAAGTCATTTCCGACGTCACGAATTATACGTCCGTCGTCATCGTGAAAAACTTCAAGGACGTGAAGGTGAGCGAAATCAAGCTTGTCCCCATCGGTGACGAAACCGCGCTTGTCATTATCATCACCGACCGCGGCGTGCTTCGCGACAAAACCATCGAAATCGACAAAGCCGACGACGATATCGGCGCATACGTGCAATCGGCGACGATGCTTCTCAACAGAATGTTTGCGGGGAAGACCGTAAAAGAAATTCTGAAACCCGACAAAATCATCAAAGAAGAAATCGAAGGTTTCAGGACGATTTTCGAAGAAGTCATCGACGTACTTACAAAGTACGACAAGGAAGAGTCCGGAAAGGTTTATACCGAAGGCACGCTGAAAATGCTGGATTATCCGGAAATCGGCGATACGAGCGACGCGAAAAAGTTTTTGTCGGTTGTCGGCAGTCCCGAAAGACTGATAAACCTTATCGAAAGCGGCGACGATATGGAATTTTCGGTGAGAATCGGCAAGGACGAGGCGGACGGCATGGAAAAGTGCGCGGTCGTCAGCGCGAAATATAAAATCAACGGTCAGGAAGTCGGACACGCAGGCGTTATCGGCCCCGACCGTATGGATTATAAAAAAGTAATCTCGGTGCTTAAATACGTCGGACACGCTTTAAGCGAGATTATGGAAAACAAAAAAGAGCAGAAGGACCTGAAAGACAAAAATGAGTAAAGACAAAAAACAAAAAGACGTGAAAGACGAAAAGGTCGAAACGGAAGTTCCCGAAACGGAAACGACCGAGACCGAACCCGTCGAAGAAGTCAAGGAAACCGAACTTGAAACAGCGCGTCGCGAGGCAAGCGAATACAAAGACCTTGCTTTAAGACGTATGGCAGAACTTGAAAACTTCCGTCGTAATAATCAGAATTTGGCAAAAGACGTGCGTGACAGGACGCTTTCCGAAGTTATTTTGCAAATCCTTCCCGCAATCGATTCATTCAACCGCGCCGAAGAAATGGTGTCGGACGAAAAAACGAAAAGCGGCATAGGTATTGTGAAAGATCAGCTAATGAACGTCCTTAAAAAGTACGGAGTAACGCCCATCGACGCAATCGGCAAAGACTTCGATCCCGCATTCCACGAATGCATAATGCAGGTGGACAGCCCCGATAAAGTCGGAAAAGTCATTTACGAAATCGAAAAGGGCTACACGATGAACGGCAAAGTATTGAAATATACGAAAGTCGCAGTCGGAAAAGAAATCGATAAATAACCGGCAACGGTGTTTATAAATAAAAAATAAAAATTTTCGCCTTGAAAAAGGCACAGTGAGGTATATATGAGCAAAATTATTGGTATTGACCTTGGCACGACCAACTCGTGCGTAGCAGTAATGGAAGGCAAGGAAGCAACGGTTATCCCCAACAGCGAGGGTAGTCGTACCACTCCGTCGGTTGTCGCATTTTCAAAAGACGGCGAACGTCTTGTGGGCAACATCGCAAAACGTCAGGCTGTCGCGAACCACGCAAGAACCGTCAGCAGCATCAAGCGTGAAATGGGCACCGATTACAAAGTAAAAATCGACGACAAAGAATATACGCCGCAAGAAATCTCGGCAATGATTTTGTCGAAACTTAAAGCGGACGCGGAAGCATATCTCGGACAAAAAGTAACGCAAGCCGTTATCACCGTCCCCGCGTACTTCTCGGACAGCCAGCGTCAGGCAACGAAAGACGCGGGCAAAATCGCAGGACTTGAAGTTTTGCGTATCATTAACGAACCTACGGCGGCAGCGCTTGCATACGGTCTCGATAAGGAAGAAAACAAAAACCAGAAAATCCTTATTTACGATTTGGGCGGCGGCACGTTCGACGTATCAATTCTTGAAATCGGCGACGGCGTGTTCGAAGTCCTTGCGACAAACGGCAACACCCGTCTCGGCGGCGACGACTTCGACCAACGTATTATGGACTACGTAGTCGACCAGTTCAAGAAAGACAACGGCATCGATCTGTCCAAAGATCCCGCGGCAATGCAGCGTATCAAAGAAGCGGCGGAAAAAGCGAAAATCGAACTTTCCGGCGTTACCAAAACCAGCATTTCGCTTCCGTTCATCACTGCTGATCAGAACGGACCGAAACACATCGATATGGAATTGACGAAAGCCAAATTCAACGAAATGACGGCTGACCTTGTCGAAAAGACTGTTGGCCCCACGATGGCGGCTTTGAAAGACGCGGGACTGAAAGCAAGCGACCTTGCAAAAGTCATCCTTGTCGGCGGCTCGACTCGTATCCCTGCCGTTATCGACAAAGTTAAAGAAATCACGGGCAAAGATCCTTACAAAGGAATCAACCCCGACGAATGCGTTGCAATCGGTGCGGCAATTCAGGCGGGCGTTCTTGCAGGCGACGTGAAAGACGTTCTTCTTCTGGACGTAACCCCGTTGTCGCTGGGCATCGAAACCTTGGGCGGCATCTGCACGAAACTTATTGAAAGGAACACCACTATTCCTACCAAAAAGTCGCAGATCTTCTCAACCGCAACCGACAACCAGACCAGCGTGGAAATCCACGTATTGCAGGGCGAACGTGAGTTTGCAAAAGACAACAAAACTCTTGGCAGATTCTCGCTTGTAGGCATTGCGCCGGCACCTCGCGGAATACCGCAGATCGAAGTTACTTTCGATATCGACGCAAACGGCATCGTATCGGTATCCGCAGTCGACAAAGCGACCAACAAGAGCCAGTCGATTACCCTTACTGCAAGCAGCAATCTGTCCGAAAAAGACATTGACGCGGCTGTCAAAGACGCTGAAAAATACGCCGACGAAGACAAGAAACGTAAGGAAAGCGTTGAATCGAAAAACAGCGCGGAACAACTTATCTTCACCATTGAAAAATTTGTGAAAGATAACGCGGACAAAGTCGACGAAGCCGACAAGAAGTCCATCGAAGACGCAGTGAAAGACGCTCGCGAAAAACTTGAAAAGACCGACGACGTACAGGAAATCCAGAAAATCGTCGAAGAACTTTCCAAAGTATCCGATCCCGTGTTCAGCAAACTGTATCAACAGGGCGCAGGTCAACCGGGCGCGGAAGGCGCGGCGAACAACACCGACAGCACGAACGACGGCAATGCCGACAACATTGACTAATCAATAAAACGACAAGTCGTACTCACCTCGAAAGGGGTGAGTTTCGGCTATAAAAACAAGATAATTTATGGCACAAACTGATTTATATAAAGTATTGGGCGTCGAAAAAACGGCGACCGCCGACGAAATTAAGTCGGCTTACAGAAAACTTGCGAAAAAATATCATCCCGATATGTACACCACCGCAAGCGACGACGAAAAGAAAAAAGCCGAAGAAAAATTTAAGGAAATCAACCACGCTTACGAGGTTTTGTCCGACGCAGAAAAGCGCAAAGTTTACGATACTTACGGCACGGAAGATCCGCAATCTGCGTTCACGGGCGGCACCGGCGGTTTCTGGGGCGGCTCAGGCATGGACGGTATGGACATCGACCTTGGCGACATTTTTTCAAGTTTCTTCGGGGGCGGCAGTCCGTTCGACTCGTCCCGCGGCAAAAAATCGACGCGAGCCGTGCAGGGCGAAGATATCCGCTTAAACCTTTCGCTCACGTTTGAAGAAGCGGCGTTCGGTTGCGAAAAAGAAATCAAATATAAACGCACGGAAAATTGCCCCGACTGCAAAGGTACGGGCGCAAAAGGCGGCGTAACGAAGACTTGTACGAAATGTAACGGCACGGGCGTCGTGAACAGCGTGAAGCGCACGCCGCTTGGTCAGTTTTCGACGCAGACCGTTTGCCCGGATTGCGGCGGCACGGGACGTATTATCGTTGAAAAATGCCCGAAATGCAACGGAAAAGGCAGGATTTCATCCGAAAAAACCCTTAAAATTGTCGTTCCCGCAGGTATCGACGACGGTCAACGCATGACTTATTACAACGAAGGCGAGGCAGGTTATAACGGTGGTCCCGCAGGCAGCGCGGTCGTTTTCATCACCGTCAAACCGCATAAATTCTTTGTAAGAAAAGGCACCGATTTGTATCTCGATTATCCCATTACGATGATTCAGGCGGCGCTCGGTTGCAGGGTACAAATCCCGACTCTCAAAGACAGTGCGGAACTTGAAATCCCCGCCGGCACGCAAAGCGGCACCGTTTTCCGCATAAGGAACAAAGGCATCAAACATCTGAAACTGAAAGAATACGGCGATTTGTACGTCAACGTCGTTGTGGAGGTTCCGCAAAAACTCACCGCGGAACAACGCGACCTGTTGTACAAACTCGATAGTACCTCAACCCCGAAGCAGTATCCGAAAAAGACTGCTTTCAAGGACAAAATGTAAAGGGGCGTACATAAATGAAATGGTATGAAGTTACGCTTGTATCAACCCATGAGGGCGCGGATTTATTTGCCGACGCTCTCTTTTCGGTTGGATGCGGCGGCGTTTCGATTTTCGATAAGCAAGACATCGTCGCGCTTTACGACAGCGACATCGTCTGGGATTACATCGACGAAAATCTTGTGAACAACCTTGACGACAGAGTGTTCGTGAAAGGCATTATCGGCGAAGAAGAAAAAACTGAAGTGTTGCAAAAAATCGCCGAAGAAATCGAAAATTTGAAGAAAAATTCCCCATTTAACCTTGGAAGCGGCGAAATTATTGTAAATTCGATTGACGACGAAGACTGGAAAAACGAATGGAAAAAGTATTATAAACCCATCGTTACGAAGTCGGTTACCGTCGTTCCCGTATGGATAAAATACAATAAAATTTCCGACAAAGAAAAAATCCTTTGGATAAATCCCGGCATGGCGTTCGGCACGGGCGAGCACGAAACGACGAAAATGTGTTTGGACCTTCTCGGCGAAATCGACGTGAGCGGCAAAACCGTTATCGACGTCGGGACGGGCAGCGGTATCCTTGGAATCGCGTCGATACTTTCAGACGCGAAAAGCGCGTATATGTGCGACATCGACAGCACCGCAATCGACACTGCCAAAGAAAACGCAAGGCTCAATAACGTGTCCGACCGATGTGAAATCGAGCGCGCCGACCTTCTGGAAAAGAGCAAAGAACCCGCCGACGTCGTTTTTGCAAACATTACGGCGGACATTCTCATAAGACTTTCAAAGGATATCGGAAGATTTTTGAAAGACGACGGCACGATAATTCTCTCGGGCATCATACACGCAAGATTGGACGAAGTAAAAAGTGCCTATGAAAACTGCGGTTTCAAATTCGTCAGACACGTCCGCGACGGCGAATGGAACGCGCTTGAATTCAAAAAATAATGGAAATCAGACGTTTACACGCAAACTTAAACGATTTTAACGACGGCGTTTTTGAAATTTCCGGCGACGAGTTTAACTACGCCGTGAAAGTCCTGCGCCAAAAACAAGGCTTTTCGGTCATCGTGAACGTCGGTGACGGATACGATTACATAGGCGTTATTACCGAAATCAAAAAAGACCGCTTATGTGTCAAAGTGTCGGAAAAGGTTGAAAACCCCGCGACGCCGAAAAACAAAATCACCTTATATCAGGGCAGTTGCAAACTCGGCAAAAACGATTTCATCGTGCAAAAGGCGGTGGAACTCGGCGTGAGCCGCGTCGTTTTTTTCACAAGTGACTTTGTCACCGAAAAGGCCGTCAACCTTGAAAGGCTTAATAAAATCGCAAAAGAAGCGTTGAAACAATGCGACAGGGCGGACGAAGTAACGGTGGAATTTATGACATTTGAAAATGCTGTGAACGTCGCCGAAAACGGGATAATCTTTTTTGAAGGCGACTGTGATTTGTCGGTTAATGATATTCCGTCCGACGTAAGATCGTATTTCGTTGGCAGCGAAGGCGGGTTTTCCGAAAAAGAAATCTCGCTTGCAAAAGAAAAGGGAATTAAAACCGTATCGCTCGGAAAGCGCATATTGCGCGCGGAAACGGCATCGGTTGTCGCGACGACTCTCGTACAACTGAAAACGGGAGGGCTTTTATGAAAGTTTGCGTATTCACACTCGGCTGCAAAGTCAACCGATATGAAAGCGACGTGATAATCAATAAACTTATCGAGCGCGGCTACGATGTTACCGAAAACCTGGAAAAAGCCGATTATTACGTCATAAACACCTGCGCTGTTACCGCAGAGGCGGAGAAAAAATCCCGTCAGTGCGTCGCGCGCGTGAAAAAACAAAACCCCGACGCAAAAATTCTCATTTGCGGTTGCGCGTCCGAAAACAACGCAAAACAGTTTGAAAAAGACGGCGTCGTATACGTTTCGGGCACTGCGAAAAAAGATTTGCTGTCGTTGCTTCCCGAAAGCGGCGTCAACGTTGAAGACATTCCGAAAAGTTACGAAGAATCGGGCTTTGCCGAAAACGTCAGGACAAGGGCGTACGTCAAAATTCAGGACGGCTGCAACAACTTTTGCAGTTATTGCCTGATCCCGTACGTTCGCGGAAGAAGCAGGAGCCGCGCGCTTGACAAAGTCGTGGAAGAAGTCAGAAGCGTGCCCGAAAACATAAAAGAAATCGTGCTTACGGGCATTGATATTTCGTCCTACGGAAAGGATATCGGGTTGTCGCTCAAAGACCTTATACTTGCGCTTTCGGACGTCGATAAGCGAATCCGCCTCGGGAGTTTTGAAATGAATATCATCGACGACGGATTGCTGAACGCATTGAAAGGGCTCAGACACTTTTGTCCGCATTTTCATCTTTCATTGCAGTCCGGCAGCGACGAAGTGTTAAGGACGATGAACCGTCATTACAAAACAAAAGATTACCTTGAAAGGGTGCGGCTCATAAGAAAGTATTTTCCGCTTGCGGGCATTACGACCGACGTTATCGTAGGTTTTCCGACCGAAACCGATAAGGAATTTTTAATTTCAAAAGAATTTGTGAAAAGCGTCGGATTTTCTGACGTCCACTGTTTCCCGTATTCGCCGAGAAAGGGCACGGTTGCTTATAAAAAGTATAAACCGCTTGACTCGTCCGTAATCGACGGTCGTATGAAAGAAATGCTGGAAATAAAAGAAAACCTTAAAAATGACTTTTTATTAAAGAACGTCGGCGCGACTCACGAGGTGCTTTTTGAGGAGTACGAAAACGGCTATTGCGCCGGGTACAGCGAAAATTACATAAGGTTTTACGACAAAACCGCAAAGCCCGACGAAATCAGAAAAATCACCGGAAAAGCGCAAATCTTTGACGGTTTAATGTAAAATTATTATAAAAAACAAGCGTAAGGAGAATAGTATGTGCGTATTTTGCAAGATTATCGCGGGTGAAATTCCCTCGACAAAAGTTTATGAAGACGAAGATATGATTATCATCAAGGACATCAATCCGCAGGCGAAAATCCATTACCTTATGATCCCGAAGGAGCATTTTGAGGATATCACCGAAATGAACGAAAAACAGGCGGCGACTCTTTCGAGAATGCTGTTGAAACTCGGAAAAATGACCGACGAACTCGGGCTTCAAAACGGTTTCCGCATCGTGTCGAACAAAGGCGAAGACGGCTGTCAATCCGTGCCGCATCTGCATATCCATATCTTGGGCGGCGAAAAACTTTCGGAGAATATGGCGTAAAAGTAATTTTCGCTTGACAAATGGAAATGAATTTATATAATAATAAATAATGTTGCTTGCAACAAATACTCAAAAAAGGCGGTGAATAAAAGATGTCAACTGTTAAAGTCGGTGAAAATGAATCGATCGATAACGCTCTCCGCCGTTTTAAGAGAAAATGTGCGCGTGACGGTATCATCGGCGATCTTCGTAAACGCGAAGCATACGAAAAGCCCAGCGTAAAACGCAAGAAAAAGGCAGAAGCAGCGCGCAAGCGTATGTACAAAAACTAATTTGGTTTTCACGACAATCCGAAAGGGTTGTCGTATTTTTTTATTTAAATTTAACGTTTTGTGCCTAACAATATAATTTGTGATATAATGTACGTATAATAACTAATAGGAGGGAACAATTATGTTATTGACACTTGCATTATCGCGTCCTCACACCACGACGCCTGAAATGCTTGAACAGGCAATGCAATGCCCGAACGATCCCGTTTTCGGATTGAAATGGTACATTGTGCCGCTTTTCGTCATCTGGCTTTTTCTCATAGTCAATGAAATCAGGCAAAAACGTTTCAGCGGCGTATTCGGCGCGGCGGCATTCTGGCTTTGGGACGTTTTCAACGAAACCTGGAACGCAATGGTCTACGCTACGACCGGACAGCCCGTATGGGGCACGACGGCGGCAGGCGGCAGCGCGTTGCAAATCCTTGTCGGGTACAATATCGAAATATCCTTTATGTTCTTCATTCTTGGTATGCTCACTTGCAAACTTCTCAAAACGAGCGAAGGATACGAGGGACAAGGCTTTTTCGACGCCAACAAGAACTGGCTTGACGATCCGAACAATATGTATTATAAGGCGAACAAGAAAAAGTCGGAACTTACGCCCGAAGAATACAAGACGAAGGTAAAAGCAATTCTCGGTCGTATCGGCGTCATCGTTTTCGGAAGCATTGCTGCGGTCATCATTGAAATTTTACTGAACAAATGCAACGTTCTTACCTGGGAAAAACCCTGGTGGCAACCGAACTTCCCGTTCATACTTTTCCTTATCGGGTACGTTCCGTTTTACGTTGCGGCGGTCGTCATTCACGATTTGCCGAGAAAATGGCAGCTTATCGGGCTTGGCGCGATATTATTTGTCGTCGTATTGTTGCTTATTATTTCGGGCTCGCTTGGTATGCTTGGTCATCAGACCGACGGACACGGCAACTGGATCGGAAAATTCTGCGACGGCGACAACGGAATTATCAGAGCGATACTTCGCGTATAAATCGTCATTTTTTACAAGACAAAGGCGGGCAGATGCCCGTCTTTTTTTGTCATTCGTTTTGACAATAAGAAAAATTGTTGTATCATTATTGTATGAAAAAATATGGAAAAGGAAAAATGGTGGCAATAATTATCACGGTCATACTTGTCGCTGCGATTATCGGCGTTTCGTCGTGGCTGATCGCGGTGACAGCAAAAAGCGGCAAATACAATCTCATAAAAGTTAAAAAATCGGGTGTCCCTGCGCCTGTTTCGGGCGATCCCGAAGAATACGACGTCGAGATCAACGGTATAAATATGCATTATGCCGTAATGGGCAAAGGCTCGCCGCTGATACTCATTCACGGCAACGGCGGCTCGCACGAGGAACTTATGGGACTTATGCGATATTTCGCAAACGATTATCGGGTGTACGCGCCGGACAGTCGCAATCAGGGCAAAAGCGGCACGTCGGACGAACTGTCGTACAAACTTATGGCAAGCGACTACAAGGCGTTTATCGACGCGCTGAACATTGAAAAACCGCTTGTTATCGGACACAGCGACGGTGGTATTATCGCAATTCAGATGTCGATGGATTACCCGACGCTCTTAAAAGGCTTTGTCGCATTCGGCGCAAATTCTCGTCCCGCGGGCATGCGCTCGTACTTCACGACGTGGGCGAAAAGGAAATACAAAAAAACCAACGATCCGCTTTATCGGATTATGATCGAAGAGCCCGACTTTTCGGAAGAACAACTCGGCAAAATCACAACGCCGGCATATATTGTCGCGGGGGAATTCGACATTGTGAAACTCGAAGATACCGTGTATCTTCACAAAAACATAAAATCAAGCAAGATCGCGATATTGAAATGGGCGGATCACAGCACCTGCCGCACCGTCCCCGAAATCGGCTATAAGGTCGCGAACGAGTTTTTCAAAACTCTTTTATGATACGATAGTAGTTGATAGTTTTTGTAAAGTCGTAAAGCCTTGTCGATAATTGACTTTTAATTTGTTTTACTTTGAATACTTATTGTGATAAGATATAAATGATCATTTTTTTAGGAGCGTTTATATGTTTTCCACATACGAAAGAAAAAATATTTATAAATCGGCTGACGAAAATACCTTAAAGGCGATTTTCGATTATTCCGAGGGCTACAAACGTTTTCTCGACAACGGCAAGACCGAAAGGGAAACCGTCGAATATACTGTCGAAATGCTGGAAAAAGCGGGCTATAAGGAATATAAACTCGGCGACAAAATCAATCCGCACGACAAACTTTATTTCAATAACCGCGGCAAAGCGTTGTTCATCGTGAAAGCGGGCAGCGCGGAAAAAATCAAAGAGGGCGTGAGAATTCTCGTCGCGCACGTCGACAGCCCCCGTCTTGACCTCAAACAGGTCCCCCTTTACGAAAAGAGCGAACTTGCCTTTTTGAAAACGCATTATTACGGCGGCATCAAAAAGTATCAATGGCTCACGATTCCTCTTGCGTTGCACGGCGTCGTAGTGAAAGCGGACGGCACGAAAATCAACATTAAAATCGGCGAAAAGGATACGGATCCCGTGTTTTATATTACCGACCTTCTGCCGCACCTTTCGCAGGAGCAGGTCAAAAAGACAATCGGCGAAGGCTTTGACGCGGAAAATATGAATCTTGTTGTCGGCGGCTTATCCCTTTCCGGCGAAGACAAAGACGCCGTAAAGAAAAACGTGCTTTCAATCCTTATGAAAGAGTACGGAATGAGCGAGGAAGACTTTTTGTCGGCGGAACTCGAAGTCGTGCCTGCTTTGAAGGCTCGCGACGTCGGTTTCGACAGGGCGTTCGTCGCGGGATACGGGCACGACGACAGAGTTTGCGCTTATCCCGAAATCACCGCAACCCTCGACACCGCAACCGACAGAACGGTTATGACGATCCTTGCCGACAAGGAAGAAATCGGCTCGGAAGGCACGTCGGGAATGCAGTGCGTGATTATCACCGATATTCTTGACGAAATTGCCAAAAACTTCGGCGTATTGCCGTCGGTACTTCGCGAAAACTCGCTTTGCCTTTCTGCGGACGTTACCGCAGGCTACGATCCCGACTTCGCGTCCTGCTTTGAAGACAACAACGCAAGTTTCATAAATAAGGGCGTCGCAATGTGCAAGTTCACCGGCGCACGCGGCAAATCGGGCAGCAACGACGCGTCTTGCGAATTCGTAGGATACGTCCGAAAACTTTTCAACGAAAACGGCGTAATCTGGCAAACCGCGGAACTCGGAAGAGTCGACCTCGGCGGTGGCGGAACCGTTGCGAAATATATTGCCAAAAACAATATCGAAACCGTCGACGTCGGCGTGCCCGTTCTTTCGATGCACGCGCCTTACGAACTCATAAGCAAAGCGGACATATATTCGGCGCACCTTGCCTTCTCGGCATTCGTCAAAGACTAAATTGTTTATCACACAAGGACGGCTTCATCGCCGTCCTTTTTTATGCGACGAATTCGGTACATTCGATGATATATTATGTAAAATAGAAAAATGAAGGAGATAAATTATGATTACTGATTATTTTTTTGATGTAAGATTAAGTGAAAAATACGATAAAATTGCCGAAGAAAAATTCGGAAGTAAATTTATTTTTTACTCTTTGCAGTATAAAGAAGAATTCGAGGAATATGACAAAAATCTGAAAATTTTCAAATATTTATTCTCGCTCGGCGACGAAGCACGCATATATTTATGGAATACTATTGCCAGTTCTTTCCTTTTTGATGATATATATAAAAATATTCAACGGAACGATTTAACAAAAGAAGAATTTGCTTTTTTTGAAAACATTAATAATACGTTCAAAGAACTAAAAACTAAATATAACGAAATTTACAACGGGGTAATCAACATTAACGGTGCTTTTGAAACCGAAAGACTAATATTAAAACCGTGCGACGAATCTTCAAATAACATAATGATGGATTATTGCAAGAAAAATCTAAATCAATTTAAAGATTTGTATAAAATCGATAATTTTAACGAAAATAAATTACCGGTTGGCGTCGGTTGCAGTTCAAAACTAAAATTCTCAATATTTTTGAAAGACTCAAATGAACTTATCGGTACGATCGAACTGGACGATTGTATCTGCGAAGTAAAATACGTATTGAAAGTTTTTATATTCGATAAATTCAGGGGGAAAGGGTATGCGACCGAAGCGTCAAAAGCGATTGTTAACAAAGCGATGAAAAAAGAGTTATTCTTCCTTGATGATACGATAAGACACTATGTATATGAAAAAGTAGCGCTTGATATAAAGTGTATCGAAGCCGTTGTCGACGAAAATAACGTCGCGGCAAACAAAGTTCTTGAAAAATGCGGATTCAAACTTACAGGTAAGAACTATTACGCGCATCATTACAAAAACGCTTATTTTAACGACAATATTTATTGTTATTTTATTTGAGCAAGGTGTTTCACAAAAAAAAGTACGTAAGGACTCGTCAACAGCGATTGTTACCGAAGGTCAATCGCGTGCAGTGTGACCTTGGTCACAGGTTGCGCAAACATTGCGCAAAGGCGATATAATCGCCATTCGAGTCCGTTGTATAAAAAAAACAACCCGAAAATCGGGTTGTTGGTGGAGACAACAGGACTCGAACCTGTGACCCCTCGCATGTGAAGCGAATGCTCTACCAGCTGAGCCATGCCTCCAAGTGAAGAATATTTTACCATAACAATTAAAATTTGTAAAACGATTTATGTAATTATGCTTGCATTTTTTTTGCGTATTTATTATAATGCTATTTGTAAATTGCCCGTGGGGGTATGGCTCAGTTGGTAGAGCGATGCGTTCGCAACGCATAGGTCACGAGTTCGAATCTCGTTATCTCCACCAGAACCAAACTAAAAAGAAAATATACTTTTTAGAAAAGAGAGAAGGTCCAATAACGGACTTTTTCTTTTTATATCGGGAATGTGATTGTTTTTAATAAACATAAAAATGGTAATCGCATAATACCTATATCATTGCTTTTACAATGATCGGTATCTTTTTAATAAAACTATTTTATATGAATCGTTGCGAATTTGAAAGTTTTGTATTAGATAACTATAACGCTTGCGCTGATTTCTCGTGGTATATTTACCCAAATTACGAGGTTTTTCGCCACGCAAATAGCAAAAAGTGGTTTGCCGTCGTCATGGACGTGCCGAAATTCAGACTTGGCCTTGACGGCGAGGAACTTATTGACGTCGTGAATTTGAAGTGCGACTCGGTTCTTGTCGGCTCCCTCCTGTGCGAAAGCGGATTTTTCCCCGCCTACCACATGTCAAAGGGCAGTTGGATAACGGTTGCGCTTGACGGCACCATCCCCGACGACAAAATCAAAATGCTACTTGATATGAGTTATCACCTAACCGATAAAATAAAAAAACCAAGAATTCAACGCTAAGAAAAAGAACTGTTAGGATAATAATTAAGCGCAAACAAAAAACGCACAACCGATTTGGTGTGCGTTTTTATATGGTTGGGTTCAAAATCTTGTGTTTTCCACCAACGACACGGTTCGGTTTTTTGTTTGGTTTTTGAAACTTTGCGGAAATTTAACAAAAGATAAATCGGCAAGTAGGTTTTTGTTGCTTGTGTCAAAACAAATGATATGATATTATTAATATATCTTTTTGTATGAGGTACAACGTGAAGAAGAAGGAAAAACAGGTGGCTGTCCCCGGCGACGCGAACTATATTGTGCCCGAAGACAGAGTGCCGCTTAAAGAAAAAATTTGTTACGGCATAGGCGGTCTTATGGACGGCGGCGGCGTTGCGCTGATGTCGTGTATTCTTGTCAAATACATGACCACGATGGGCATCCCGATGAAAATCGCGACGACGATATTTATGATTGCGAAGTTGTGGGACGCCGTTACCGACCCCGTGATGGGCTTTATCAGCGACAACACGCGCGGCAGATGGGGCAGACGCAAGCCGTATATGTTTGCGGGCGGCATTTCGATTATCGTGTCGATATTCCTGCTGTTTATGCCCGTGAAAGACTGGGGCGTTTCGACAAACGGATTTATCGCGTATATGCTGATAATGTATTTATTATGGAACACTTGTTCGACATTGTCGCAGGTTCCGTACTGTTCGATGTCAAGCGACATATCCCCATCCTTCCGTGAAAGAAACAACGCCAACACGGTGAAACTCATCTTTACCGCCGCGGCTTCGGGGCTTGCGTACGTATTGCCGCTTTTGTTTATCGAATCTTTGATTTCCGCAGACGGCTGGCTGTTCATGCCGCACATCAATACGACGGAATTCTGGCTTTCGATTTCGATCATTTTCGGCACGCTTTTCGGCGGTGGGCTTATAATTTGCTCGATTTTCGTAAAAGAGCGTATCAAACCCACGACGGCGGTTGAAAAATTCAATGCAAAACAATTTGTAAAAAGCTACGCAAAACCTTATAAAAACAGGTCGTATCGTTGGCATATCGTAATGTACGTTTCGGCGTTTGCCTGTATGGATATGATAAGTGCGCTTGCGGTATTTTACGCAACGGACGTGTGGCACGGCGAGAAACTTTTCGGAATGGATATTTCCTCGATGTTCATTATCGCGCCGCTTATGGTTGCGGCTGTCGTAATGTTCCCGCTGGCTCGCAAAATGATGGACAAGAAGAGCAAACAGTTTGCATTCCGCATGGGGCTGCCGTTTTACATTTTCGGTGGCATAATGTTTGCGATTATGGAGCCGTCCTGGACGCCTCCGATTCTTATCCCCATCGTTGCGCTTATTATGGGCTTGGGCTTTGGCGGCGCGCAGATGATGCCGTGGATTATATTCCCCGATACCGTCGACGTCGGCGAAATGGCGACGGGTGACCGCTCAACCGGCACGTACAGCGGCATGATGACGCTTGCAAGAAAGGTCGGCGGCGCGCTTGCGGTCGGCTTGGTCGGCTGGATTCTCGGCTGGTGCGGATATAAGGAAAACAACACCGGCGACACAACGGTTTATATTCAGCAGTCGGACACTGCATTGCTTGCAATAAGGCTCGTTATGGGTATCACGGTTGCCGTGCTTATCGCCATCGCGCTTTACGCGTCGTTCAAGTATAAGGTCGACAACAAGAAACTTGCAAGAATAAGATATTTCATCGACGCAAGGAAGAAAGGCGTCGCTCTAAACGACGAAGAAACCGCGGAAAGGGACGCGCTTGTCGCCGAACTTTACGGCAAAGTCGATGAAAAAGACGTCGTTGTTCCGCAGGTTCTGGACGATGAAGGAAACGTTGTCGAAGTTAGCGACGAAAAGATTGACGAAGAGTTCGGAAGCGCGTTCGGCACCGTTGAAAACGACGAACCCGAAAATGACAAAAATTGAACGAAAATGAACGCAAAAATCGAAAATATCAACGGAATTACAAATATTACGAAGAAAAAAGGTGTGCCGCTTAAAATTTTGCAGCTCACGGATATTCACATCGGCGGCTCGTTTTCGACAAGGAAAAAAGACGAACTCGCGCTTCAAGCGGTTGAAAAAATCGTGAACGCCTCGGACGCCGATTTCGTCATCGTTACGGGCGATATGGTGTACCCCATTCCCTGGCTTTTGCAGGGCAGTTTCAACAATCTCAAATCCAGCAAAAAATTCGCCGCCTGTATGGAAAAACTCGGAAAACCCTGGACGGTGGTTTTCGGCAATCACGACAGCGAAGTCTGGGCGACGGCAAGCAAGAAAAAGATCGGCGATTTTTATTCTTCGTGCAAGAATTGTTATTTTTCCCACGGCGACGAAAACCTGACGGGCGACGGAAATTATCATATCCCCGTGCTGAACGAAGATGGCACTCTCAACACCGTGCTTATGTTTATCGACAGCAACGCCTATCTTACCTGGAACTTTTTCAGCGGTTTCGATATTATTCACGACGACCAGATCGAATGGTACAAAAACACGATTAAAATTATCGGCGCGGAGTGTGGTAAAAAACCCGAAGAAGTAAATTCGCTTGCGTTTTTCCATATCCCGCCAAAAGAGTTTCGGGAAGCGTGGGAGAAGTTTTATCGCGGCGACAAGAGCGTAATTTATCATCACGGATTCGTCGGTGAAAAGGACAATTATTTCGGATACCCGAAGACCGTCGAGGGCAAATTTTTCAACGAAATGGTAAAGTTCGGAAGCTGCAAAGGCATGTTTATGGGACACGACCATCTGAACACGCTTTCTTTGACTTATAAGGGTATTCGTCTGACGTACGGAATGAGCGTCGATTATCTTGCATATAAGGGCATCGACAAACGCCATACTGAGCGCGGCGGTACGATTATCGAAATTTACGACGACGGCACGTTCGACACGAAAATGCTACCGCTTGACGATATCGAGCATAAATCCTTTTTTGAAACGGGCAGATAGTTTTCGGTTTCCATCGCTTGTTTTTTACAAAATAAAAGGAAAAACGGTGAAATTATCCGATTATTTTGAAAAAAATTCAATATTTCGCAACAAAATAGTATTAAACGTCGGGTTTTCCGACGTTTTTTCTTTATGCGCGCAATATAGTAATATCGTATATTTCTTTACTTAATTTTAAGTAAGTGGTATAATATCAAAGTCATCAAAGAAACAAATTACCTCGGAGGCTTAATGAAAAAAGTCCTTATCGGAGTACTGATTCTTATCCCGATTATTATCGTTGCGTCGGTACTTCTCACCACAAACATTATTTCCAAAAATTCATATCTGCCCGTTGACAGGGTGGAACTTAACGAAAACAATATCGAATTTTCGCTTGACAACGGCAACACAATCGACACGTTGAAAGCGACTGTTTATCCGCGCCTTGCGAAAAACCACAATCTCACCTGGTCAATCGAAGAACAACACAGCGACATTCCGTTCGTTTACGCAAAAGACGATCCCTGTCAGGATTGTGCCGATTTGTCCGATAAAGAACTGAAAGAACATATCGATACAAACCATATAGACATCGCAACGATCGACAACAACGGCGTCGTTACGGTTTACGGCTACGGCTCGTTCATCGTGAAAGTTACGACGGAAGAAGGCAATAAATTTGCAACGTGCTCCGTAAAGGTCGTCGGCGACAAGGTCACAAAAATCGAACTTATGCCGTACGGCAGCAGCAGCAAACTTTCCGAAAAAGACGTGATTTCAATGGACACGGGCGAAAGACTTCTTGTCAACCCCATTTTCACGCCCGGCGGCGCACGAAATAAAACGGTAACCTGGAAGTCCGCCGACGAAAGAATCGTCGAAGTTGACAAAAACGGTATTCTTTCGGCAAAAGGCGCGGGCGAAACGACGATTTCGGTTTCTTCAAACGACACCGGCATCGGAACGTCCGTCAAAGTGAAAGTAAATAACGGCGTTTTCAAGGGTGAAAGTTACTGCTATACCGCGGACACTACTGTCAACGTCAAAAACTATATGAACGTGAGCGATTTCACGTCTGTAAAAGTCGCGGGCGGCACGCTTTCATCGGACGGAACGCTTAATTTTGACGAAAACGCAACGGTCGCCACGGTTACCGTAAACGGCAAAACGTTTTCGGCAATCAAGGTCGACGCGCTCAGCGACGACGATATCGTTTTCAAAAACTACGATATCCTTCTTCAAAAACTTTACAACAAAAACGGCGACGAGGTTGAATATATCGTCAAACGCGGTCTGCCGATTTACCTTGAAGTCGTTTATCGCAATCCCGAAAAATCGGGCGTACCCGAGGTGGATTTTTCGTCAAACGATATCACCCCCGGTTCGCCCATCGTCAATATTGAACAATTTGACCAATTGGGCAAAGAAAGCAATGTCGGCAATGTCGCTATGATTGAGCCTAACAAGGAAGGCGACGTCAAAATTCTGGCGAAAGACAGAACGACAAATAAAACTTGCAGCACGGTCGAACTCAAAGTCGTTACGCCGGTCTTTGCAATCAACCTTGCTTTGAACGCCACCGACGCAAAACGAGGTGTCGCCGCAGAAACGGTGTTCGGCAACAAGATTTTCAACGCCGATTGCACCGAAACTTCCCCTTATTCGTTCTATATGGACTTCAACTATCCGAAGGACGTTGACTTTGAAAACTTTGAGTTTTCGACTTCCGACGAAAGCATTGCCAAATTCTCGGACGAAAAAGGCAGTTACAACAAACTTGTCCTGAATGATAAAATGCCCGACGACAAGAAAGGGCTTAAAAACAAGGTAATAATTACCATAAAGGCAAAATATCCGATGTACGACAACATGCCCGTCGTCGCAACGTACGTGCTGAACGTCATCGACGGCTATACCGTCAGCAACGAAACGCAGCTGAAAAAGGCGTTGCACGAGAAAAAAGAAAGCGTTGCGATTTACGTCAAGGATTCGACTGCCGGCGGCAAACTTGAAATTCGTGCGGACAACAATACGGACGCGTCCAGAATCACCATGCAGGAAGGCACGAGCATGTACGGCAACGGCTTTATCGTATGCTACAACGAACAGGATATGATTGACCGCAAAAACGATTATTTCAATGAATTGTTGAAAATCGAGACAAGCAACGTTCACATCGAAAACACGATTTTGCGTATGGGATACAACGATCCCGAGGCAAAGAACGGGCTTCTACAATGGGAAAAATCCAGAAGATGCGTGAGGATTCTGTACGAAATCGAGAATTACGACGACGAAACGAAAAATAACGAAACGATAAACAACATCTCGTTCAAGTACTGCATTTTCGAGAACGCAAAAACCGTCATGGAAATCGCCGGCGCGGACGTCAATATCGAAGGCTGCATTTTCAGAAACTCGTCGGCGAACTCGTTGTTTATCCCGATGTCGGGCAACACCTCGACGTACGGAAGACTCCCTGCAAACGTTACGCTGAAAAATACCGTATTCACGCACAGCGCGCTTATGCCGATTTTCGTGCAGACGGATTTTGAAAGGGATAAAAACAGAAAAGACGAAAGCGGCAATGTCGTCGGTTATCCCGAAGGCTCGACGTGGGAAGATATGAAAAAAACGGGATACAAGGATCACTTTATCAACGTTGAAGGCTTCCTTGATATTTACAACTGGATCAATATCGAAGACTTTTCGTCGACAAGCGGATTGGTTCCGTCAACAGGCATTGAAAGCGTCGACGCTATCGTCGGCACGACAGGCGCGCAAATTATCGCAAACGAACTTTTACAGCCCGAATATTCAGGAGTAAGGCATACTTTCAACGGTCAGGAATACGTGCATCTCGGCATCGCCGTTCTTGGCATGACCTCGCCCGTTACCGACGGCATAGTACGCGACTTTGAAAATGCGGGATACGCAAGACACTCGGTCACGATCACGGGATCGTCGCTTACCGGCTTATTCCAGATTGCGTTCAACTCGGTACTGAAACCTTACGTTCGTTATCCGTTGTACGTGTACAGCTATAAGGAGGGCAATTACCAGATCGGTCCCGATTCCGAGAAAAAACTTGACTTCCAGGAGACGGGTGCGCTTTATAAAAACCTCAGAGAAGGAAGGTCGACAGGCTCGATTTAAGACTATGACAAACAAGGAAAAAATGCTTGCGGGGCAGGTTTACGACCCCAACGACAAAGAACTCGTTTCCGAACAGTTTGAGTATCTTAACGCGATGAAAGCCTACAACGCATTGCCGTACGGCGATAAGCGCGAAGAAGAGTATCTTAGGAAATGCTTCGGCGCGATCGGAAAACAACCTGTCGTGACGCAACCGTTTTTCGCGAACTGGGGCGGCAAGCACGTTTTCATCGGCGATTACTTTTACAGTAATTTTAATCTTACGCTCGTCGACGACGGGAAAATCGAAATCGGCGACAACGTAATGATCGGACCCAACGTTTCGATAATCACCGCGGGACACCCCGTGAGCCCGAAGTGTCGATTGAAAGGTCTTCAATACAACGCCGACGTGAAAATCGGGAATAACGTATGGATCGGCGCGGGCGTGAACGTATTGCCCGGCGTAACCATCGGCGACAACTCGGTCATAGGCGCGGGGGCGGTCGTCACCAAAGATATTCCGTCCAACGTCGTCGCTGTCGGTAACCCTGCGCGCGTCCTTCGCGAAATATCCGAAAAAGACGAAATCTATTACTTCAAAGATAAAAAGTTTTAAGGAGAAATTTATAAGGAGAAACTTATGTCGTACGAAAAAAAAGATTTGTATGCAAAACAATTCTCGCGTATGTTGCAGTGTCCGACCGTAACGGGTTGCGATCAGAAGCACTTTGACGATTTGCACGCAGTAATGTGGGAAATCGCGCCTGAATTTTCAAAGCTTCCGCGTTTCAACGTCCGCAACAACGCAATGATTATCAAGTGGGAGGGCAAAAAACACGACCGTCCGCTGGTACTTATGGCGCATCAGGACGTCGTTCCCGAAGAAGATCCCAAAGGCTGGAAATATCCGCCTTACAGCGGCGCAATCGAAGAAGGGAAAATCTGGGGGCGCGGCGCGGTCGACTGCAAGTGCATGGTCTTTGGCAGTATGGTCGCCGCAAACGAACTCATAAACGAAGGCTTCGTGCCCGAACAGGATATTTATTTCTGCTATGGCGACGACGAGGAAAACTCGGGCGGCAGTGCGATTGCGGAAGCCAAATATCTTTCCGAAACGTTGGGAGTAAAACCCGTGCTTGTCATCGACGAGGGCGGCGGTATGGTTTCAAAAGAACCGTTCAAAAAATTCCTTGTTAAAAACGCGGGCGTTATCGGCGTTCAGGAAAAAGGCTTTGCCGACTTCAAATTCATCGCCAGAAGCAAAGGCGGACACAGCAGCGCGCCGCCCAAAAACACGCCGTTCGTGCGCCTTGCAAAATTTATTCTGTACAATGAAAAGCACAATATTTTCGACGTGAAAGTATTGCCCATTCTGAAAGAACTTTTCAAGGATCTTTCAAAAGCGGTAAAGCCCGCGCTTCGTCCGCTTGTAAAAAACGCATATCATATTTTGCCGCTTGCTCTTAAAGTGTTGCCCGACAGTCTTTCGTCGCAGGTCAAGGCGTTTTTGTCCACGACGATGGTGTTCACGATGGCGGAAGGCAGCCACGCAAGCAACAATATTCCCGACGCGGCATGGGTGCTTGCAAACCTTCGTTTCTCGCCGCAGGAAGGGCATGATAAGTGCATGAAAAAACTTGAAAAAGTTGCCAAAAAATACGATATCGAAATCGAGGTTCTGAACACGCGCGACGCAAGTCCCTGCACCGATACGAAGTCGGAAGGCTATAAATTCACCGTCGATATGATCAACAAAACGTACGGCGATACCGTCCTTGCGCCTTACCTTATCGCGGGCGGCACGGATTGCAGATATATGCAGGACATTTGCAGCACGGCGCTTCGTTTCACCCCGTTTTTGGTAAGTCCCGAGGAACTCGGCGCGTGCCACGGCTACAACGAGCGTATCGGCGTCGATTCCCTCGCGCAAGGCGTTGACTTTTACAGAAACGTCCTTACAAACTTCAAATAAAAAACAACAAATCATACAAAAAATCCCGCAAATTTTGCGGGATTTTTGTTATATTTTATCAAAAATTAAATCTTTTTTGTAATTTCATCGAGTTCCTTTTCGATTGTTTCGTTGCGCTTCGGCAAAGGTTTGTCGATGACTTCGCCGCGGACGATAACTTTGTCCAGATCGCGCAGTGCCGTAAGGTCGTCAAGCGGGTTTTTGCTCATCACTATCATATCCGCGCTTTTGCCTTCTTCGACAGTGCCGCACACGTTATCAAGCCCCATAAGTTTTGCGTTGTTCAGCGTTGCGACTGAAAGAGCGTATGCGTTCGACACGCCGACGCATTTTTGGAAGAACACGACCTCGCGCCACATATTGTATTGCGTTGCGAACGGGCAGGAACTGTCCGTGCCCATGCCGAGAAGTATGCCTTCGTCGATGCAGTTTTTCGCGCCTTTCGTCATATTGCTCACAACGATTTCGGTGTTGTACACACAAATCGGATCAAGGAGCGTTATTGACGGATCGAGCATTTTTAAGGGGAGCGCGGGGGAATAAGTAACGTCCATTGCGGAGTTCGTCGCTTTCATTTCGGCAGCCATCTCGGGGGTTAAGGGTGCGCCGTGTTCAACGGTATCGACGCCTGCCGCCGCCGTGATTTCAACGCCTTTGAAACTTTCGGTATGCGACGCGACGCGAAGACCGAGCTTATGCGCTTCGTCGACAACCGCTTTGGTTTGTTCAAGGCTCATTTTGACTTCGCCGGGTTCGCCTTTGACTTTTGCGTCGATTACGCCGCCCGTGACGCAGATTTTAATGAAGTCGACGCCGCGTTCCTTGTTCTGTCTGACAAGTGCGCGCAGACCGTCAAGGGTGTCGGAAGTCATTGAGAACGTGCCGTCGCCGTGTCCGCCGGGAACGGTGATTGCGGGGCCCGACACTTGAAGGCGAGGACCTTGCACTTTGCCCGAATTGATTTTATCGCGAAGGCGAACGTCTGAATATTTGAAGTCGCCGACTGCTCGCAGAGTCGTAACGCCGCTTAATAACTGTTGTCTTGCCGCGCTTTTTACAAGGGCGTCAAGGATTTTGTCGCCGAGTTTCGTTTTCACGATTTTCATCACGAGTTTTTGTGCGCCGCCGCCCGAAATTACCTTGCTGGGCATACCCGTGCCGAAAAGGTGAACGTGGGGGTTTACAAGTCCCGGCGTAACGTATTTGCCGTTGAGGTCGATAACTTCGTATCCCGAAACGTCGGGTTTTTCGTCGTAAGATATTTTTGCGATTTTGTCGCCGTCAACGAAGACAGCGCATTTTTTGAAAACGCTATCGGCGTATCCGTCCCACAAATTTGCATTGATAAATACTTTTTTTGACATATATATCACCTGTAAAAATTATTTATTATCAAGTTCGTCGATAAATTTATCGGTGTCTTCGGTGTCAAGTGCGACGTTGTTCGTTTCGACGTCGACCGCGGTTTTTTCGGGTTCGTTCTTGCCGAGCCAGCCTTTTTTGTACATAATTCTTGCGACGCCGACGGTGAAGATCGCGACGAAGGGCACCAATATACTTATTATACTCTCAATTTTTGGAATTGCAATACATAACGCGACCATAAGTATAACCGGCGGGAAAGCAATTTTCGGATTTCTTGAAACGTACACGACGGCAAGCGCGCCGAAGAGTGCGGGCAACAGGTAATCCGCCGCTTTTTGCGCCGCGGGTTTTGCAAGCAGGTCGGCAAGGGGCGTCGCCGCGATAAGGATAACGCCGATAATGATAACGAGAATCGTTACTATGGACGAAACTGCGGTCGAAACCGTTGCGATGATGTCGCCTTCGTCCGTGTTCGATTTTGCGTTTTCCGCGTCGATGCATGACAGCGCGCAGGGCACTTTCAGGTTGGAAAGGTTGCCCGTAACAAAACCGAGATATATGCTGGTCGCGCCGAGAAGCGGGGTGTAACTGATAAATTCCACCGCGCCGGCAGCCCAGTAAATAAGGATACCCATAATGCCGATACCGATTGCAGAAGCCGTCGGCCACGCGTCAAAGACGATGCCCGCGACAATGGGGAATACCATCATCATGACAACGGACACTATGCTCCAAATTCTGCCATAAAAGTGAGTGTTTTCGGAATACGATTTATTTTTTCTTGAAATGTTTTTCATAATGCACCTCTTAAACTATGGCGTTGTAGATTGGAACAGAGCAAACCATACCCACAATCATCGAAACCGGCAAGGCGTAGTCGTTGATCCAACGCCACTTCGTGAGTTTCTGAACTGCGCCGAATATGAGCATTACCGCCGCGGAAATCAGGATAATGAAAACGGGAATCCAGCCTTCGAGCCCGCTTGTAACTTTTGTAAAGTTCGTTGCGAAAAAGCAGCTTACGACGCCCATAAACATTGCGGTTGAAAGGATTTCGCCCCATTTTTTGTCTTTCTTTTCCATTTTAAGCATTCCCGACGAATACTTTTTCGTGAAAAACGCGACGAGTATGAGCGGAAGAAGACAACCGATACTCATTATCATTGCGATTGTTACGAACTGTTCTGCGGTAATCGTCGATGCGGAAAAACTGTCCCACGGAAGATTCATCGACTTTGCGCCGATTTCGGCAGCCGACGTTTCGTACACAAGACTTCCGATGACCGACAGACGAAGCCAAGGCAAAGGAATCCCGAGTTTCGGCGCGAGAGCCGTCACACCGATGAAAATGCTTATTGCAGGTGCAATTGAAAATATCGCGGCACGACGCGCAGTGCGCCTGATAACGCCTTTGTCCATGCCGATTTTTTTCGATTGTTTAACGGCGCGGACAAGGAAGAATATCGATTGCGCGAGTACGTATAAAATTACCACCGCCGCTATGACGTAAAGCACCGCGGCGTTTGCGTTGAACGCTGACGATAAAATTTGTTTCATAACATCTTCCTGTTTAATGGTTTAATGAGTAAAAGTATAATACATACATTCGACAAAAGTCAATTATTATACCGCAAGAAATTGCATTTTAATGCTAAAAATGATATTATACGATTTGAGGTGTAATATGGACTACAATCAGAAATCATTGAAACTGCACGAGGAACTCAAAGGAAAAATCGAAGTTATTTCAAGGGTGAAAGTCGGTGACGCCGAAAGTCTTGCAACGGCATATACGCCGGGAGTCGCCGCGCCTACGCTTGAAATTTCAAAAAATCCCGAAAACTCATACGTTTATACGCGACGCGGGAATCTTGTCGCAGTCGTGTCGGACGGCAGTGCGATTCTGGGACTTGGAAACCTTGGCGGTCTTTCCGCAATGCCCGTTATGGAAGGGAAATGCGTACTGTTTAAGGAATTCGGCGGCGTCGATGCGTTTCCGATTTGTCTTGACACGCAAAATTCCGACGAAATCGTAAATATCGTGAAAAACCTTTCGATAAGTTTCGGCGGCATAAACCTTGAAGACGTTTCAAGTCCCCGTTGCTTTGAAATCGAAAGACGACTTAACGACGAACTTGATATTCCCGTATTTCACGACGATCAGCACGGCACGGCAATAATCGTCCTTGCAGGGCTTATAAACGCTTTGAAAATCGCAAAAAAAGACATAAAAGACGTGAAAATCGTCGTGAACGGTCCGGGGGCTGCCGGCACTGCGATAACCTGGCTTTTGAGGGACTTCGGCGCAAAAAATATTACGCTTTCCGACGAATACGGCATACTTTATCCCTCGCGCGATAATATGGAATGGCACAAGAAAGAACTTGCGGAAACTTTTAATAAGGAAGATATCCGCGGAAATCTTTCGGACGCCGTAAAAGGCGCGGACGTGTTCATCGGCGTGTCGAAAGGCAATTTGTTGACGACGGATATGGTGAAATCAATGAACAAAGACGCAATTATCTTCGCCATGGCAAACCCGACGCCCGAAATCTTGCCCGACGTCGCGAAACAGGCGGGCGCAAAGGTTGTCGGCACGGGGCGCAGCGACTTCCCGAATCAGGTCAATAACGTTCTGGCGTTTCCGGGAATTTTCCGCGGCGCACTTGACGCAAAAGCGCGAAAAATCACGAAAAACATGAAAATTGCCGCAGCCAAAGCAATCGCCGGCGTTATTTCCGACGACGAACTTAACGTCGACAATATTCTTCCGAAACCTTTTGACAAAAGAGTTAAAGTTGCGGTGTCCAAGGCGGTTTACGACGCCGCAAAAGCAGACGGCGTTTGCCGTATGTGAAATTATTGACAAACTTTAATAAATAGGGTATAATATAACCATAATAAAACCTAATCGATGATTTGTCGGAGAGTAAGTTTTAAGCATAATATGTTTATTATCGGCTTGCTTTTCGGCATGCCGATTTTTTTAAGGAGTAAATATGAAAAGACTGGGCGTTGTGGGCATCGTCGTCGAAGACAGGGACGTCGCTCCCGAAGTGCAGAAAGTTTTGTCGGAAAATTCCGAAATCATACTCGGTCGAATGGGGCTTCCCGACCGCGAAAGTGGTTTTTCGGCAATTTCCGTTGTCGTCAAAGGCAGCGTCGAGGAAATATCCGCGCTCACCGGGAAACTCGGCAAAATCAAAAACGTTTTCGTAAAATCCGCGCTCACGAGCGTTGATATAAACTAAACCAAAAAGGAGCAAAAAAATGAAAAAGAAACTTACGGCAGTAATGTTGCTTGTCGCGCTTGTTTTGTCAATCGGGCTTCTGACCGCTTGCAATAAGGACGACAACAAAGGCAACGGAAACGATGTAACGTTGACGTTTGCGGCACCCGAAGGCACTCCCGCGCTTGCAATCGCAAGGCTTATCACGGACAATAAGTCGATTTCGGGCAAAAACGTAAACTATAAAATCGTAAATCCGAGTAATATCGCAAAAGAGATGCAGGCCGGGCTTTCCGACATTGTGATCATGCCTGTGAATGCAGGCGCAACTCTTATAAACAAGGGTGCGGATTACAAACTCGTAAGCGTCGCGGTTGACGGCAGTCTTTATCTTGTCGGAAAAAGCGAAACGGCAACAACAGCGACAACAACTTTGACAATCGACGATATTAAAGGCAAAAAGATTGCTTGCATCGGACAGCAGGGCGTGCCCGGGCTTGTTTTCAGATATATTCTGAAAGAAAATAATATCAGTATCGTCGACGACGTGAAAAACCTCAACGATACGAACGTTTACGTCCAATATGCAAGCGACGGCACGCAGGCAAGAGCGGCAGTCGAAAACAAAAGCGTCGATTATGCGGTCGTGGGCGAGCCCGCGGCAACGACTTTCAAAATAAAGTTCGGATTCAACGCGCAAATGGATTTGCAGGCGGAATACAAAAAAGTTTCGGGCAAAGAAACTTATCCTCAAGCCGGCATTTTCGTGAAATCGAGCCTTGCTTCCGACGCTGCGTTTATGGACGCGCTTTTCGCCGCGCTTAAAGCAAGCAAAGAATGGGTGAAAAACAATCCGCAAAGCGTGAACGACTTTATGAAAGCAAACGCTTATGAATCGGCGGCGTTCCCCGCGCCTTCGATTGCGAAATGCAACGTAAACGCCGAAAAACTCACCGCCGAAAAGAAAGCGGAAATTCTGGCGTTTCTTAAAAACCTTGCGCCCGGCGTAAACTGGGATACCGTCAATTTGTTTTAATGAAAAGTTTTCTTAAAAACGAAAAAACGAAAAAGATATTTTTCGACATACTTTATCCGCTTATCGCATTCGCGCTTGTGATTGCGATATGGGCGATTGTGGCGAAAGTCAAAAACAAGCCGCTTATACTGCCGTCCCCCGACGTTGTAATAAGAAGATTTTTCACGCTCGGGGGAGAGGCGGGATTCTGGCGTGCGGTCGGATTTTCCGTGCTTCGAACTCTCCGGTGTTTTGCGGCGTCGTTTGTGATTGCATTCGTACTTGCCGCAATATCTATGGTTTTAATCCCCGTATATCGTGTGATAAACCCCGTTGTTTCGTTTTTACGCGCCGCGCCGACGGTTGCGGTCATACTTATTTTGTATGCGTTTTACAGCAATGAAACGCTTGCTTTCGTCGTCGGATTTCTGATTGCGTTCCCGATATTGTTCACGGCGATTTACAGCGCGCTCTCGGGCGTTGACAAAGATCTTATCGAAATGACGAAAATTTATAAGGTGAAAAAAATCGACGTCGTGAAAAACGTATATCTGCCGTCTATTGCGCCAAACCTTTTCGATAACGCGCGTTCGACGCTGTCGCTCACGTTCAAAGTTATTATCGCGGCTGAAATTCTGACCTTTGTCCCGAAAAGCATCGGCAGCAAAATTTATACGGCAAACGCAAGTTTCGACGTCGCGTATCTGCTTGCCTGGACGCTTGTCGCAATCGTGTTCGCGTTTGTTTTGGAAGCGGTCGTGTCGATTTTCAAAAAAATCTGGGAGAAAACAAGATGAAAGATATAATTTTCAAAAACTTTTCGTTTTCGTATCCCGATAAGGAAATTTATAAGAATTTCAACGCCGAATTTTTGGGCGGCAAAATCAACGTGGTGCTTGGCGCGAGCGGCGTCGGAAAAACCACGCTGTTAAACGCCCTTACGGGGCTTTCGGGATTTGACGGCGAGATTGAAAATATGCCAAAAAACGTGTCGTACATTTTTCAAAACGACAGGCTTGTAAAAACAATTTCGGTTGAAAAAAACCTTGATTTTGTCTTAAAAAATACAATCTCAGACAAAACCGCGCGAAAAAATGCAATTTACGACATGGCAAAACTTCTGGAAATTTCCGACGTTCTGAAAAGGTTGCCGACGGAAATTTCGGGTGGTCAGGCGCAACGCGTGCAGATGGCACGTGCGTTTTTGTACCCGTCCGAAGTCATGCTTTTGGACGAACCTTTCAAGGGGCTTGACGTGTCGCTGAAAACCCGACTGATAAAAAAGTTTCTGGAACTTTGGGGGCGCGACGGGCGCACCGTCGTCCTCGTGACGCACGACGTTTACGACGCGCTTTTAATGGGCGATAAGGTATTCGTGCTTTCCGGGAGTCCCGCCGACATCGTTTACGAAACCGAACTCACCGTCGAAAAGTCGGAAAGATACCTGACCGACGCCGTCGTCACGACGTACCGCGACGAAATCGTAAACAAAATAATTTGACGATTATACCTTAAAATTACGTCAACCGCTATAACTTGCGGTTGACTTTTTTTATAATACAATATATTATAATATTTATGATAATTATGGGTTTGGATCCGGGGCTTGCGACAATGGGCTTCGGTGTGATTAATCTTGATAGGGGCGTTTATACCGTCATTGACTACGGTATCGTTTCCACGCCCAAAGAAGACACGCTGCCCGTAAGGCTTTCAAAAATCGAACAAGGCGTAACCACGCTTATCGAAACTTACAAGCCGTCGCAGATTTCCGTTGAGGAACTGTTCTTTTCAAAAAACATTACGACGGGCATTTCGGTTGCCGAGGCGCGCGGCGTTATGCTTCTGACCGCGGTGAAACTTATCGGCGACGAAGTTTACGAATACACGCCCAACCAAATCAAAATGGCAATCACGGGATACGGCGGGGCGGACAAAAAACAAATGCAGCTTATGGTGCAATCGGTGTTGCGCCTTAAATCCCTGCCGCGCCCGGACGACGCCGCCGACGCGCTTGCGGTTGCGTTATGTCACGGACAGGTCGGCGCAAACAAAAACAATTTCAGGATAAAGTAGGAGTTTTATGTACAATTACATCACGGGAAAGGTCGTTTATTCGGCGGGCAACACGATTGTCGTCGACAACAACGGCATCGGATACGAAATCGGCGCAAGCAACTTCACGACGAATAAGTTTACGGAAGGCGAAATCGCAAAAATTTATACTTATCTTTACGTCAGGGAAGACACTTACGCATTATACGGTTTTTCGTCGATTGAGGAAAAAACACTGTTTTTAAGGCTCATCGACATAAGCGGCGTCGGTCCGAAAATGGCAATGCAGATTTTAAGCGGGGCGGATCTTAATTCGCTTACCGTCGCAATCGCGACAGGCGACGTGAAATCCCTTTCCAAAATCAAAGGACTTGGCAAAAAAACTGCGGAACTTATCGTCGTCAGCATGCGCGATCAGGTTTCGCTTGACTTAACCAACGCGCAAAGCGAAATATCCGCGGTTGTTGAAAAGGACGCGCAGGAAGCGGTTTTCGCGCTCGTATCGCTGGGAATTTCCAACTCGGACGCCGTCAAAATCGTTGCCGAAGTTTCAAAAACAGAAAAAGGCGCGGAAAATATCATAAGGGAAGCGTTGAAACGCTTGTAAGAATATGGAAGGAATTATCAGTAAATTTAACGGAGAATTTCAGGACGACAGGGTTATTTCGGCAAAGTCGACCGTCGACGATATCGAAGAAAACACTCTTCGTCCGAAGTCGTTATCCGAATACGTCGGGCAAAGCAAGATAAAGCATAATTTGGACGTTTATATGACTGCCGCAAGAAACCGCGGCGACGCGCTCGATCACGTTTTGCTTTACGGCCCGCCGGGGCTCGGAAAAACCACGCTCGCGCACGTCATTGCAAACGAAATGGGCGCGCAGGTCAAGGTTACGAGCGGTCCCGCAATCGAAAAAGCGGCAGATCTTGCCGCGCTGCTTTCAAAACTTGAAAAGGGCGACATATTGTTCATCGACGAAATTCACCGTCTGAGCCGCAATATCGAGGAAGTTTTGTATCCCGCGATGGAAGACTTCTCGCTTGACCTTGTTACGGGCACGGGCGCGATGGCAAGCTCGCTCAGGCTTCAATTAAAACGCTTCACGCTTATCGGCGCGACGACGAAAGAAGGCATGCTTTCCAGCCCATTGCGCGACAGATTCGGCATAAAATTCCGTCTTGAACCTTATACGACGGAAGAACTTGCGAAAATCATAAAGCGCAGCGCAAACATTCTGGAAACGAAAATCGACGACGACGCATTGCAGGAACTTGCAAAATGCAGCCGCGGAACGCCGCGTATCGCAAACAGACTCTTGAAACGCGTGCGCGACTATGCCGATTACGAAAACATGGACGTTATCAACCTTAATATCGCGAAAAAGGCGTTGAAACTTATGGATATCGACGAACTCGGCCTTGACGCGGTTGACAGAAACGTCCTTGAAACCGCAATCAAAAAATTCAACGGCGGCCCGGTCGGTCTTGATACGTTATCGGCGGCGACTGGCGAGGACGCAACCACCATCGAAGACGTTGTGGAGCCGTTCCTTATTCAACTCGGTTTTATCGCGCGCACGCCGCGCGGCCGCACCGTATTGCCGCTTGCCTATGAGCATCTGGGCTTTGAATACATCGAAAAATAATGAAAACAAGCGACTTTTACTATGACTTGCCCGAAGGACTTATCGCGCAGACACCCGTCGAACCGCGCGACAGCGCAAGACTTCTCGTCATGAACAAGGAAACGGGCGAGCTTACTCACACAATATTCAACAAAATCGGCGACTTTCTGAAAGAAGGCGACCTTCTTGTCGTCAATAATACCAAAGTTATCCCGGCAAGGCTTTACGGCTACCGCGCGGACAAGGAAAGCGTGACGAAATACGAGGCGCTTCTTCTTCGCCGCGTGAACTTTACCGATTGGGAATGTATTATGCGCCCGGCAAGGAAAGCCACCGTCGGGGCAAGGCTGAAATTTTCTGACGAACTTTTTGCCGAAGTCGTCGGTATCGGCGAAAGCGGAATCAGGACGTTGCGATTTGAATTCGACGGCGTTTTTGAAGACATATTGTCAAGAGTCGGCAACGTGCCGCTCCCGCCGTACATTCACGAAAAACTCAAAGATCCGTCAAGATACAACACCGTTTACAGCAAAATCGACGGCAGCGCGGCTGCGCCCACGGCAGGGCTTCATTTCACGCCCGAACTTATCGAAAGTCTGAAAAACAAGGGCGTCGAGTTTGCGGAAGTATTGCTGCACGTGGGACTTGGGACGTTCCGTCCGGTGAAAGCGGAAGAAATCACCGACCACAAAATGCACAGCGAATATTACGAACTGTCGGAAGAAAACGAAAAAATCATAAACAAAGCGGTGAAAGAAGGGCGGCGCGTGATTGCAGTCGGTACAACTTCCGGCCGCGTTCTTGAAACGGTTTCCGACGAAAACGGTTTCGTCCACGCCGGACACGGAGAGACGCAAATTTTCATTTATCCCGGCTACAAATTCAAAATTCTGAAAGGAATGATAACGAATTTCCATTTGCCGGAAAGCACGCTTATCATGTACGTGTGCGCTTTTGCTGGCTACGAAAACGTGATGAATATGTACAAAACCGCGGTCGATATGAAATACAGATTTTTCAGTTTCGGCGACGCGACGTTGCTTATTTAGAAAGCGTTAGATAACAATTTTGCATTGAAATTTTGTCAAAACGTAATAAATTTTGACAAAAATATAAAAAATTCGATGCATTATCGGCAAAAAATTAAACTACTATAAAGGTTGACGTGAAATAATAATGGAAAATTTCAAGTATGAAATACTGCATACCTGCAAACAGACGGGCGCGCGTGTCGGCAGACTCACAACCCCGCACGGCGTGATCGAAACGCCCGTATTCATGCCCGTCGGTACGATGGCGACCGTAAAAGGACTTTCGCCCGAAGAACTGAAAGAAATGGGCAGTCAGATAATTCTTTCGAATACGTATCATCTTTATCTTCGCCCGGGTTCCGACCTTATCGAACGGGCGGGCGGACTGCACAAGTTCATGAATTGGGACAGACCCATTCTCACCGACAGCGGCGGATTTCAGATTTTCAGTCTTTCGTCGATGAGAAAAATCACCGAAGACGGCGTTACTTTCAACAGTTTTCTGGACGGCAGCAAGCATTTTATCGGCCCGGAAGAATCGATGCATATCCAACAGCAACTCGGCAGCGACATCGTTATGGCGTTTGACGAATGTACGGCGGCAGGCACCGATTACGAAAAATCCAAAGAGGCGATGGAACGCACTTTAAGATGGCTTGATCGGTGCAGTAAACACGATTTTTCGGGCAAACAAATGCTTTTTCCGATCGTTCAGGGCAATATGTATGCGGATTTAAGGCTTGAAAGTCTGAAACGCACGATTCCTTATGCAAAGTGCGGCATCGCAATCGGCGGACTGTCCGTTGGCGAGCCGAAGCCCGTCATGTATGAAATGCTGGACGTTTTGCAACCGCATTATCCCGAGAATATGCCAAGATACCTTATGGGCGTCGGCAGCGCGGACTGCATCGTCGAAGGGTTTATGCGTGGAATTGATATGATGGACTGCGTACTCCCGACGCGTATCGCAAGAAACGGCACGGCAATGACGTATAAAGGCGACCTGACGATAAGAAACGCGAAATATAAGGACGACTTTTCACCCGTCGAAGAAGGTTGCGACTGCTATTGTTGCAGGAATTACACAAGAGCGTACGTGCGCCACCTTATCAATACCGACGAAATTTTCGGCGGACGGCTGTTGTCGATTCACAACATAAGATTTTTGAACAGACTTGTGAACGACATCAAAAAGGCGATATGGGAAGACCGTCTGCGCGATTTCCGCGACGAGTTTTTTGAAACGTACGAATTCCGCCGCGAGCAGGACAAAGAAGCCTTTAACAAGTGATTTTTCGGGCATTTTGATAAGATTATCGGCAAATTTCTCGATATTTTACGATAACGCTTGCAAAATGTCAAAAAATAAAGTAATATTAAAAAACAAAAATGAAATAAACAAGGAGATTTTATAAATGTTTGTACAAGCACTTGCAGCCAATCAATGGGTATCTATTGCGATTCTTGCGGTATTTTTCGTACTTATGATCGTTATGACCATCATTCCCCAAAGGAAAAGAAAAAAAGAATATCAGGATCTGATGAGCAACCTGTCTGTCGGCGACAAAGTTATGACAATCGGTCGCCTTATCGGCAAGATTTACGCGATTGACGACGACAGCAAACAAGTTACGCTCAACGTCGGCACCGACGAAAGTGAAACCCTTATTGTCATCGACAAAAACGCAATCGCAACCGTTATCGACAGCAAAAATAAACCCAAGACCGAAGAAAAACCCAAAAAGCCCAATCTCGGCATCAATAAGAAACATCACGATGAATCCGTCGACGACACTTCCGCGACGGAAAGCACCAACGACATCACCCTCGGCAACACCGAAGACGTGAGCATCGACAGCAAGGAAGATGTGAAAATCGACAACGACGAAGATATCAAGTTTTAATTGAAATTTTTGATAAATCACAAAAATCCCGCAGTTTTGCGGGATTTTTTGTTGCAAAATTGTCAGTTCTTTTGTTTTACGTTCACCTTGATTATTCCTGAAAACGCGCCTGCGAGAACACCGAAGAGAAGGTCAAAATAATTAAACTTCACGCCGTCGAATTTTTCAAAAAGGGCAAAAATCAAAAAGGCAAGCAACACGTATAAAACGCCTGCCGTAATGCCTTTTATAAGTCCGCCGCTTTTCGTTTTAAATCCGACAAGCACGCCGAAAATTATCGCAAGAATTTTTGCGATGGTATTAAGAATAACCACGCCTTTTTCCGATACGTTTGAAAATCGTACGATAACCGCCAGGGTCAATACCGCGGCAAACGAAAACAAAATCGAAAACAGGACAGCTTTTGCAACGTCAATAAAAAAAGTTTTGTCGGTTTTTTTCATAAATCACCTTAAAAATATTTATGCGGTTTCGAAAAAATTTATGTTTTTTTTAATATTTTTCGCGTTCTTAATTGTTGTATAGTAAATAATATTATGATATAATATCTATATAATTTTTAACAGACTGCCTATTTTGCGGTTTTTCACGCCGCTTCGGCACTATATATTGATTGGAGGACACCTTGGCACACGATGACAGACGTTACGGCAATTACGACAGCAGAGCAAACCGTATTGCCGGCGGTATATTGATTATTATCGTTTCGCTTTTATGTTTTTTATCGCTCGTCAACGCATTGGGTGGCGTAGGACGCATGATTTCGTCTTTTCTTATCGGCGTTTTCGGCTACGCGTCTTTTGCATACTCTATCGTGGGCACTTTTATCGGCGTAATGGTTACTTTCGGAAAGCGCGTTACGCTTCCGCTCAACAAAACACTGAAATATCTTTCGCTGTTTTACATCGCGCTTCTTGCGCTGCACGTATGGTTTTCAAAGGATTATTTCCTTACCACGTCGTCGTACGGCGCGTATCTCAAAGCGCTTTACAACGGGGAATCTGCGGCAGGTCTTCTTTACGGTATCGTCGCATGGCTTTTCATGAAAGTCCTGACACCCGCGTATTCGATTGTCGCGCTTATTCTGCTGTTTGCGGTTTTAAGCATTTTTACGGTATATCCTGTGCTTGTTAATCGTTTGCCTTACCGCACGAAATCAACCAAAATCAAAGCGAATAAAAAGGGCGAAAGCCCCGTCCTTACCGACATTGCCGACGCTTCGCGCGAAGAACGCATTGTCGAGCAACCCATTGGCAATAAACTTTTTGTCGGAAGTCTGAACGAAAACGGTTCTGACAAGCCCAAAAAGGCAAAAAACAGATTCTCGCTGCTGTTCCCGAATCAGGATACGGCAGGCGTTACCGCCGACAGCGTGAAAGAACCCGTCTTCGATACCGAAGACGTCAAACGTAAGCGCGCAAAAGAAAAACTTTACGGCAAAAAGGACGATAAAAAAGTTGAAGAAAGCGGCAAAACCGTTACTTTCGGCACGGCAAACGCAAACGGCGAAGAAGATATAAAACCGTCGCTTGACAGCCAGTCGTTCACGTTCAACCGCGACGGCGGCAAAAAACGTCCGCAAACTTTGAAGGAAGCGTTCGATCTTCCCGAAAGCGACGAAGAAAAAGCGCGCGACATTCAGGAGCGTTTCGGATATATCCTCGATACCCCGACCACCGCAAACGATATCCGCGGCGCGGCGTCGAAACGCATTGCGGAACCTCGTCGCAAAAAGCCCGATCCCGTCCCCGAAAAAGAAGAAGAAAAGAAAAACGACAACGGTATTCCCGAGGGTATGCCGTACTTTATCCGCGACATTTTGTACGGAGATAAGGACAAAAAGAACGAAAAAACCGAAACGAAGGTGGCAAAACCCGACGAAGAAGTCGTCGCGCCTTCCTATAAACCCATTGAAAAACCCGCGGACACTCCCGTGATGAAATCAATCAATCATACGGAGCCCGCTGCAAAACCCGTCGAAAAACCCGAGGTCAATAAGGAATCCGGCAAATCGTCGGGCACGGGCAGTATCTTCACAATGTTCGGCGCGCCGCTGCCCGAAAAGAAAAATTCCGGCACGGTGAAACCCGTGAATAAGGTCGAGCCCGAAAAGAAAGAACCTGCAAAACCCGAAGAAATCGCAAAACCCGTGACGAACAACGTTTACGAGCGTCCCGCAACCGACAGCGAAAAAACCGAAAAAGTGTTGCCCAAACTTTCGGGTGACGGGTACAACTCGGGATACGAACCCGACAACACTCCGCCCGAAAAACCCATGACTCGTTTTGAAGAAATGCAGGCGGAGTCGAAAATTTCCGACGCGAAAATGCCCACCGATAAGGAAATTAACGATACGTTCAATCCGACTCCCGTGGCAAAACCCGTCGAAAAACCGCGTCAGCCTTACGCCCCGCGTGAAGAAAAACCGCGTGAAGAGCAAAGGTCGCTCAAAGACACGTCGTACGGCAACACGTTTCCCGTCGGGAAAAACGCAAAAACCGTGTCGGTTACCCCCGCGAAAAAGGACGACGGACAAATCTCGTTTGACCAGAGCATTCTTCTGGAACAACAAAAGAAACCTTATTACGCGCCGCCCATCGACCTCCTCAACAAAGGTCATTCGGACATAGTTGCGGAAGACTTTTCGGAAAAAATCGAAAAACTCGAACAAGTCTTTATGGAATTCAATATCAACGCAAAGGTTGTCGGCGTTACGCAAGGTCCGACGTTCTCCCGTTTCGAACTGCAAATGCCCGCGGGTATTTCGGTCAGTAACGTCACGAAGTATGCCGACGACATCGCAATGAAACTGCAAGTCAAGGGCGCGATCCGTTTCGAAACGCCGATCCCCGGGAAAGACGCATTCGGTATCGAAGTCGCAAACGACGTACGCACCCCCGTGCTTCTCAGGAGCGTTCTCGAAGGCGAAAAGTTCAACAGGAGCAATTCGGAACTTACTTTCGCGCTCGGCAAAGACATTGCAAATCAGGACGTCGTGTGCGATCTGGAATCCATGCCGCACCTTCTTATCGCAGGCGGCACGGGCAGCGGTAAATCCATTTGCATAAACGGACTTATCGTAAGCTTGCTGTACAGAAACGGTCCGTCCGACTTAAAACTTATTCTCATTGACCCGAAGATGGTTGAAATGGGACCGTACAACGGTATCCCGCACCTTCTCGTGCCGGAAGCAATCGACGACGTTGCGGCGGCTGTCAACTCGCTTGACTGGGCGATAAACGAAATGAGAAGAAGATTCAGTCTGTTCAAGGGAATCAGCGCAAGAAATATTTCGGAATACAATCAGTACGCACGCGAACACGAAGGCGTCGTGAAACTTCCCAGAATCGTCATTATCTTTGACGAACTTGCCGACTTTATGTCGCAACAAAAAAGGAATATCGAAGATAAAATCAACTCGCTTGCACGTCTTGCGCGCGCTTCGGGCATACACCTTATCATTTCGACGCAACGCCCGTCCGTCGACGTCATCACCGGCACGATTAAGTCGAACTTGCCGTCGCGCATAGCGTTTTCGCTGAAAACCGCTGCGGACAGCAGCACGATTCTGGGCGAAGGCGGCGCTGAAAAACTTCTTGGTAAAGGCGATATGCTTTATTATCCGCAGTCGTTTAACGAGCCGGAGCGTTTGCAAGGTTGCTTCGTCAGCACCGAGGAAGTGTCGGCAGTCGTAAAATATATCAAAGAGCACAACGAGGCTTATTTCGATCCCGACGTTCAGAACTCGATATTCAAGCAGCCCGAGGAAGAAAAAGAACCCGAAGAAGTACCGCAAAGGAACAGTTACGCCCATACTCCCGTCGGCAGAAACGGGGAGTCGAAACAGTTCATCGACGCCCTGCAAATGTGCGTGAAGGAACAAAAGGCGTCGATATCCCGCATTCAGCGTAAATTCGGCGTGGGCTACGGCACGGCGGCAAACCTTGTCGAGCTTATGGAAGAAAAGGGCTACGTATCGCCGAACAAGGGCGGCAACACACAGCGCGACGTACTTATCTCGATGGAGCAGTTTATGCAGATTTACGGCGCGGTCGCGGAAAATCCCGACTCCACCGAATTTGATCTGCCGGAGGACGGACAATGAGCGTTAAACTCGGGATAATAAGTCTCGGTTGCGATAAAAACCGCGTCGATACCGAAAACCTGCTTGCTTATGCGGGCGACGCCGGTATCGAATTTACGGCGGACGAAAACGAAGCCAACGTAATACTTATCAATACCTGCGCGTTTATCAAAAAAAGCCAGCAGGAAGCCATCGACACCATTTTGGAGTTTGTCGAAAAGAAAAAGGAACGCGATTTCAAAATTATCGTTACGGGCTGTCTGCCCGAAAGGTACAAGCAGGAAATCGTCGACGCAATCCCGGAAGTGGACGCATTCCTCGGTATCAGCGAATACAGCAAAATCGCCGACGTCATCAAATCGGTTGAGGAGGGGAAAAGGGTCGTTGACTTCACGCCGTGCGACTTGCCGTCGACAAAACGCGTGCTGACGACGCCGTATCATTATGCGTATCTCAAAATCGCGGAAGGTTGCGACAATCACTGCACGTATTGCGCGATTCCGAAAATCCGCGGGAAGTTCAGAAGCCGCACGATCGAAAGTCTGTACGACGAGGCGAAAATTCTTGTTGACGAATACGGCGTGAAGGAATTGAATATCGTCGCGCAGGACATCACGCGTTACGGCATCGACCTTTACAACGAATACGCTCTCTTGAAACTTTTAGACAAAATCACGTCGCTTGACGTCGAATGGGTAAGGCTTTTGTATTGCTATCCGGAGCTTTTAAGCGACGACCTTATAAAATATATCGCAAAAAACGACAAAATTTGCAAATATGTTGACATTCCCTTGCAACATATTGATGATACGATATTAAAAACGATGGGGCGACGTACTTCCGAAAAGGAAATCAAAAACCTTATCGAAAAAATCAGAAACGCCGGCGACGTCGCGATTCGCTCGACTTTCATCGTCGGATTCCCCGGTGAAACGGACGAGCAGTTTCAAAAACTTTACGACTTCATCGGCGAATATAAGTTGAATTACGCGGGATTTTTCGCGTACAGCAAGGAAGACGGCACCGCCGCAGCGAAACTCAAAAACCAGATTCCGCAAGCGGTCAAAAACAAACGCCTTAAAAACATCACCGCGCTTCAAAGCAAAGTGATATTCGAAAATAACAAAAACTATGTCGGTAAATCTTTGAAAGTTCTTTACGAAGGTATCGACTACGACAACAACATATTTTACGGTCGTCCCGAATTCTGTGCACCTGAAGTCGATGCGAAAGTTTTGTTTTCAAGCGACTATCTTGTGAACGTCGGCAATTTCTACGACGTTAAGATTACTGGCGCAAACGGATACGATCTCGTTGGAGAAGTGAAATGAAACAACTTAATCTTCCAAACAAAATAACGCTTGCAAGAATCGCGTTGATTCCCATCGTTGTGATTTTATATTTCGTGAATTTTCCGTATCATGAAATCGCGGCGTGCATAGTGTTTATGCTTTGTTGCAGCACCGACTTTATCGACGGCAACATCGCAAGAAAAAGAAATCTCGTGACCGACCTCGGGAAATTTCTGGACCCGATTGCCGATAAGGTCATCGTCGTCATTATGCTGTTTGTCTTTGTCGGCGACGGCACGTTGCCCGGATGGTACAACCAGATTATCGCAGGCGTTATCATAAGCCGCGAAATTATAATTACCGCATTCCGCATAATCGCCGTGCAGAAAAACGTCGTGCTTGCGGCAGACAAACTCGGCAAAATCAAAACGACGTTTCTGGACATCGGTCTTATCGCGCTGACGATGAGCACGATCCAAACCGGGGAAATCGCGGGGAAAGCCTTTTATTTCTTTGACTGGCTCGGACAAATCACGTATTATATCGGCGCGTTTTTCGCAATCGTGTCGGGCGTGAATTACGTCCTGAAAAACAAGCAGGTGCTTGCCGATAAAAAACCCGTCGAAACGGATTTGCCCGCAAAAACTTTGTCCGAAACCGAAAAAGAAAACGACGTGGAGGAAATCGTAAACCATGATTAACGTGCCCGAATTCGTCGACGGAAAAAAACTTAACGTTGCCGTCGCTAAGCTTCTTCTGGAAAACAATCTGAAAATCTCGGTTGCGGAAAGTCTTACCGGCGGCGAGGTCGCGGCAAAGCTCGTTGACATACCGGGGATTTCCAAATCGTTTATCGAGGGCATCGTCGCTTACGCAAACGAGGCAAAAATGAATCGTCTGGGCGTCAGCGCGGAAACGCTCATCAAATTTGGCGCGGTGTCGGAAGAAACCGCAAAGGAAATGGCGGAAGGGCTGATAAAAGGCGACGTTACCGTATCCGTCTCGACAACGGGCATCGCAGGGCCCACCGGCGGCACGGTTGAAAAACCCGTCGGCACGGTATGTTTCGGTTTTTGTCTGAACGGGAAAACGTTTACGGAAAGACAAATTTTTTCCGGCACGCGTGAGGAAATCCGCAAAAAATCGACGGATTTCGCGTTTTATAAACTTTATTTGTTGTTGTCGAAAGAGTTTTCAAAACTCGACGACAACGACGTGTTGAAGTTGTCCGACATCGAAAACAAGGATCCCCTTGCGTTTTACGTCGGGCGCACCGACGCTGGCGAAGACGTTTTCACAAACTTCAAAGACCTTGCAAACCTGCTTATCGGCGGCGCAAGCGGCACGGGTAAATCGGCGTTTATCAGAAATATTCTGGTTACACTTTTGCTCAAAAATAAGCCCTGCGAAATAAGTCTTGTTCTTGCCGATCCGAAAAACGTCGAGTACAACGACTTCGTCGGTATCAAAAACGTTTACAGAAACAAAGTCCTTAAAACGTCGGACGAGGTCATTGAAATGCTGAACGAAACCTACAAGGAAATGCAGCTCAGATACAAGCGTTTCAAACACGTCAGCGTCAGGAACGTTTACGAATACAATCAAAGCGCGATTACAAACGGCATGCCCGTTTATCCGTACGTCATCATCGTTATCGACGAGTACGCCGACTTTATTTTTGAAAGGCGGAACGACTTTGAAGAAGCGATAAACAACCTTGCGCGGCTCGGGAAAGCGGCGGGAATTCATCTTATTATGAACACGCATTGCACAAACGTTGACGTCATAACGGGCGTTATCAAACAATGTTTTGCCTCGCGAATCGCGTTTTCCACGCAAAGTCTTGCCGATTCTTTCACGATGATTGGCGTGGGCGACGCGGCGAATATAACGGAGGCGGGCGTTGCGTGTTTCCTGCCCGTTGTAAAATTCGACCCGACACGTGTCAGAATCCCGAACCTTTCGGAAACGAAATTAAAGGAATATATCGAAGTCGTAAAACGACAATAATTCCTTAAAAATATTCAAAAACCAACAAAATTTTGAAAAATTACGTCAAAACACAATAAAATTTGGCGATAAAATATAAGGAGAAAAATATGGCAACCGATTCCAAAGAAAAAGTAAAAAACCTTGAACAGGCTTTACAACAGATAGAAAAACAGTTCGGTAAGGGCGCGATTATGAAATTCGGCGAGACCGAAGTTCAGAAGGTCGAAGCAATCCCCACGGGCTGTCTTACTCTTGACATCGCTCTCGGCATAGGCGGCATTCCGCGCGGCAGAATTATCGAAATTTACGGGCCCGAATCTTCGGGCAAAACGACCGTCGCGCTTCACATGATCGCAGAAACGCAGAAACAGGGCGGTATGGCGGCGTTTATCGACGCGGAGCACGCGCTCGATCCTTATTACGCGCAGGCTCTCGGCGTTCAGATCAACGACTTGTACATCGCGCAACCCGACAGCGGCGAGCAGGCTTTGAACATTACCGAAACGCTTGTCAGAAGCAACAGCATCGACCTTATCGTCGTGGACAGCGTCGCGGCGCTTACTCCGCAGGCGGAAATCGACGGCGAAATCGGCGACAGCAGCGTCGGTCTTCAAGCAAGACTTATGTCGCAGGCAATGCGTAAACTCACCGCAATATGCAACAAATCCCGTTGCAGCATCGTTTTCATCAACCAACTTCGTGAAAAAGTCGGCGTGATTTATGGCAGCCCCGAGGTTACGACGGGCGGTAAGGCGCTGAAATTCTATTCGTCGGTGCGTATCGACATCAGAAAAGCCGACACGATTAAGGACGGCGCGGAAGTCATCGGCAACCGCACAAAGGCTCGTATCGTCAAAAACAAGGTCGCGCCCCCGTTCAAAGTTGCGGAATTTGACATTCTTTTCGGCAAAGGAATTTCACTTGCGGGCTGCGTGCTTGACGTCGCAACCGATATGGGGCTTGTCGAAAAAAGCGGAAGCTGGTATTCGTACAACGACGAAAAAATCGGTCAAGGCAGGGATAAAACGTTGGATTATCTTAACAAAAATCCCGACGTTTTCAACGAAATCAACGAAAAAGTCCGTGAAAAAGTCTTTGCGGACAAATAATTTTGTAATTTTTGCCACGGCTCACCCCGTGGCATTACCGCATAATCAAAGAAATTAAAGCCGACACGCGCCGGACGGCGCGCAAATAAATCGGTTTTATGAATATATAGGAGGATATAAACCAAATGACAAGCATTACAACACAATTGCTTGCTGTCTTGTCGGGCGGCGCAGTCGCGGGAATAACCGCGGTTATAGCACTCGCAGTAGGACTCGCCGCAGGTGCTTTCGGCTATTGGAAGTATTATGAAAAAAAAGTCGGCACCGCTAAATCGGAAGCAGATAAGGTAAAAGCCGAGGCGGCAAAAATTATCGAAGACGCTAAGGTCGAGGCAAAAACCGCTCGTAAAGAAGCCTTGCTCGAAGCAAAAGAAGAAGAACATCGTCTTCGTGCGGAAATCGATAAGGAAGCAAAAGAAAGAAAAGCAGAGTATCAGAAAACCGAACAACGTCTTCAATCCAAAGAATCGTACCTTGACAAAAAGGACGACGCATTGGATAAGAAACAGGAACAACTGGAAGTTCAGAGAAAACAACTTCAATCCAAAGAAGAAGAGTTGCAAAATATCGAGGATAAACTCAAAAATTCGCAATTCCTTCTTGAAAAAGAACTTGAAAGAATCTCCGGCATGACCAGGGACGAGGCAAAACAACAACTCATGGACGCGCTCATCGACAGCGCGAAAAAGGACGCGGTACAAACCGCAAAACAAATCGAGGCGGAAGCCAAAGAAAACGCCGAAAAGAAAGCGCAAAACATTATCTCGCTTGCAATCCAGAGATGCGCCGCCGACCACACGACGGACACCACCGTTTCGGTTGTCGCGCTCCCCAACGACGAAATGAAAGGGCGCATCATCGGTCGCGTAGGTCGCAATATCCGTGCGCTTGAAAGTGCGACGGGCGTTGACCTTATCATCGACGATACCCCCGACGTCGTTACGCTTTCGGGATTCGATCCCGTACGACGCGAAATCGCGCGTATCACCCTTGAAAAACTTATTCAGGACGGAAGAATCCACCCCGCACGCATCGAAGAAATGGTCGACAAGGTCAAAAAAGAAGTCGACGGTCTTATCAAAGAAGCGGGCGAAAACGCGGTGTTCGAGTGCGGTATTTACGGCATTCATCCGGAACTTATCAAAATTTTGGGCAAACTTAAATATCGTACGAGCTATGGTCAGAACGTGTTGCAACACTCGCTGGAAGTCGCGTTCCTTGCAGGCGTTATGGCATCGGAACTCGGCGCGGACGTCAAAGTCGCGAAACGCGCGGGGCTTTTGCACGATATCGGCAAAGCGGTTGACCACGAAATCGAGGGCACACACGTCCAGATCGGTGTCGATTTGCTGAAAAAATATAAGGAAAGCGCGGCTGTCATTCACGCGGTTGCGGCTCACCACGGCGACATCGAGGCAACAAGCGTCGAAGCAGTCCTTGTTCAGGCAGCCGACGCAATATCAAGCGCACGTCCCGGCGCACGTCGCGAATCGCTTGAAAACTACGTCAAACGCATTGAAAAGTTGGAAACAATCGCAAATTCCTTCAACGGCGTCGAACAGTCTTACGCAATTCAGGCAGGGCGCGAAATCCGCGTTATGGTCAAACCCGAGGTCGTCGACGACACCACCACGGTTTTCCTTGCAAAAGAAATCGCCAACAAGCTGGAAGCGGAACTCGAATACCCCGGACAAATCAAAGTTACGGTTGTCAGGGAAATCAGAAGCGTCGACTACGCAAAGTAATCAATTTAACTCAAAATCAAAACAAAAACCGTCCGAAAGGGCGGTTTTTTCATAAGGTTCCCTTCCGGGAGATTGCCACGCTACGCTCGCAATGACAGAGTACTTCGTACGGAACGTAATCAGGGTTTGTTTGCTGAAAAAGTAATAGCAAACTTTACACACTCTCTTTATACTATTCCGTGCAACGCACTTTATGTCATTGCGAGCGTAGTGTGGCAATCTCCCGGAAGGGACACCTTGTGAAATTTTATAGCGAAGTGTCCAGCACCGAAACAGGTGGTTCAGAATCCACCCTGATATGCGTAAGAGGTGGATAGCCTCGGCGTTGGACAGTTTTCAAATATACAGCAAAACGCTGCATTGTGTAGTGCAATGTTAAGCAAAGTACACAACGGTGCCGTTGCTATATGCAACGGTGCGAACCGCGGCTTACGCACGCGGTATCTCATACACTCTCTTTCGCACAAAAAAAGAAAGCATCGGAATTTCGATGCTTTCTTTTTTGTGAGTAATCCAAAATTTTGATACCGTTTCAAAATGGGTACAAATTTTTGAACTATGGGTGCATCTTCCTACAAGGGTTTGCACCCATTTTAGTTCGATAAATTGGAATTTGTAATGCTGTTAAGCGCAGTTATCTACCTAATAGTTGTTCGAGTGCGGGAGTTATCGTATTTGTAAGCACCTCGTATCCTGCGGATGTTAAGTGACCGCCATCGGTCGTATATTCTGCATATATTTCACCTGTTTCAAGATTCAATAGTGGAGAATACAGATCGACAAATTCGTATCCGTATTTTTCTGACAGGAGCTTTATTTTAACGTTGTTATAAGCTGCTTTTTGATTGTTTTTGCCCCATTCATGACTCATAGATGTAAGAGATAGCAATACTATTTTGGTATTTGGCAGATTTTCCTTAAATCCCTTCAAAATATTTTCATAGTTATCAAACATTGTATCAAAGTTGTTTGCCCCTATGAGCATGACTGCCACTTTAGGCTTTAAATCATAAACCGATACCTTAAGACGTTTTTCAAGACCAAAGGTCGTTTCACCACCAATTCCGCGATTAAGAACAAGATATTGCGGAAAGTATTTTTCAAGATCGTATCCGTCGGTAAGGCTGTCGCCAAGGAATGCAACGTCCACCTCATAGTCATCATATTTCTCGTTTTCCGCTGTATACATAGCAAGCTTTGCGTCATAATACTCCTGCACCGCTTTTAATAATTGCTCCTTCTCTCGCTTTTGCGGCAATGCCACAGCAAAAATATATGTAAGACTTACCCCTATAGCCAATAAAATAGAGAACGCTACCGTTGCAAGAATAATCTTCCTCTTTTTAGTCATAAAGATCCCCTCCTAATTTGTTAATCATATTAAAAGTGGCCGTCAAATTCTTATTTATCGGTGAGTTTATTATATCACATAATCCATTGAAAATAAATAATTCTTTTGAGCGAATCAATAATTGAACGATACCCCATAAATTGAACGATAAGGGTATAAAGTGAACGATTTATATTTTACGGCTAAAACAAAAAAGGCTTGCAAGAATGAAAACTATCCCTGCAAGCCTACATTTTTGCTAAAAAATCAATGAAAAAGGGCAAAACACCCTTATTTTGCAATAAAAAAGCCATAATACCGATATTTTTCGTATCAATATTATGGTTTCTTTATGGTGGGAAGAGGTGGATTCGTGTAATAGCGGAACGGGCAAGTTTACTTGCATAAGTGGAGCGTCAGCACCGAAAAGGTGGTTCAGGCGCAACGCGCCGCGCGGTGTAAACCGCGCAGAATCCACGATTCCCAGCATAAAAAAAAGACACCGCATTGCGATGTCTTTTTTTTGGTGGGAAGAGGTGGATTCGAACCACCGAAGGCGGTGCCAACAGATTTACAGTCTGCTCCCTTTGGCCACTCGGGAATCTTCCCACGCTTGGAGCTGGTGGTCGGAGTCGAACCAACAACCTGCTGATTACAAATCAGCTGCTCTGCCATTGAGCCACACCAGCGAGGTGTTTGGAACGAATACTCTGTGCCGCACCATCCGTATAAAAATGGTGCCTTGGGGCGGAGTTGAACCACCGACACAGGGATTTTCAGTCCCTTGCTCTACCAACTGAGCTACCAAGGCGTTTATGGCGATTCGAAGGGGAGTCGAACCCCTGACCTCTAGCGTGACAGGCTAGCGTTCTAACCAACTGAACTACCGAACCACAATTTATTAAGTTTTTTGGTGGGCCTTCACGGACTTGAACCGCGGACCAATCGGTTATGAGCCGACCGCTCTAACCAACTGAGCTAAAGGCCCTAATCTTTTTGGTGGTCGGGGTGAAGAGACTCGAACTCCCGACCTCATGGTCCCAAACCACGCGCGCTACCAAACTGCGCCACACCCCGATAGCGGGAATTGTTCGCCATTCACAAGCGACTTTTAAATAATACGATAATACAAAAAAAATGTCAACTTTTTTTCAATATTTTCAGAAAAATTTTTAATTCAATTTACAATATCCGTTTAATTTCGTTGAAAAACAACTTTATATATGTTTTTTTGCAAAAGTTTTGAGTTTATTCTTTTTTCAAGAGGTGAGAAAATGAAAATATCTTATGAAAATTCGTCGGGATCGCTCATGATAAGACTTATCGGCGACGTGGACGACAACGGAATAATAAAAGCCAGACAAGATATCGACCGACTGCTGGAAAAAGAAAGATATTACGAAGTCGTGTTCGATTTTTCGGGCGTGAGTTTTATGGACAGCACCGGCATCGGCATGCTTCTCGGACGATATAAAAAACTTGAAAAACTATCCGTGCCGATGTACGTTACGGGCACAAACAAGCAAGTCGACAAAGTATTTTTTACAAGCGGAATTTACGAAATAATCTGCAAACTCGCATAAAGGAGAGAATATGGAAAACTATCTTGAAATGAAATTTTTGAGCATACCCGAAAACGTATCGTTTTCACGCAGTACGGTGTCGGCGTTTTGCCTTGCGCTCGATCCGAGCGTCGAGGAACTCAACGACGTCAAAACAGCGGTGTCGGAGGCGGTAACAAATTCAATCGTGCACGGATACGAAAACAGAAAAACGGAAATAATCGAAATAACCGCAAAATGCGAAAAGAATTCGGTTGAAATCCTGATTGTCGACCACGGCGTGGGAATCCCCGACGTAAAGCGCGCAATGGAACCATTTTTCACGACGAAACCCAACGAGGAAAGAAGCGGTATGGGTTTCACGATAATGCAAACGTTCATGGACGAAGTTGCGGTTGATTCAAAAGACGGCGAAACACGAGTAAAATTATTAAAGCGTTTTAAGGGAAACGATAATGTTTGACGTCGAAAAAACAAGCGACCTCATACAAAAGTCAAAAGACGGGGATAAGGACGCACTTGACGCGCTCATCGTTGAAAACACGCCGCTTGTCAAGTCGGTCGTAAGACGTTATTCCGGGAAAAACGTGGAGTACGACGACCTTATGCAACTTGGCAGCATGGGGCTTCTGAAAGCCATTAAAAACTTTGACGAAAACTTCAACGTCAGGTTCTCGACGTACGCCGTACCGATGATCGCGGGCGAAATCAAAAGGTTTATCCGCGACGACGGGGCGGTAAAAGTGTCGCGCGCGCTGAAACTTCTGGCGTTCAACATCGGAAAATTCAAGGACGACTTTTCAAAGTCGAACAATCGCGAGCCGACCATCGACGAAATATCAAAAGAATTTAACGTCGATAAGGAAGAAGTCGTTTTCGCGCTGGACAGCACAAGATATCCGTTGTCGTTAAACGACACGCAGGGCGATGACGAGGGCGCGCCTTTAATCGACAAGATCGGCGAAAACACGTCAAACGACCTTGACGACAAAATCATCTTAAAAGGCGTGATCAAAAACCTGCCGGAGCGCGAGAAAAAGATTATTATATTAAGGTATTATCGCGATAAAACCCAGTCGGAAGTTGCGGGAATCATGGGCGTTTCTCAGGTGCAAATTTCACGCATCGAAAACAAAATTCTTTCAAAAATCAAAGAATCATTCAATAATAAGTAAAATTTTTTGTGTATTTAGTCAAAAAACGGTAACACTTATCGATATGGATAAGTGTTATTTATCGTGTCGCGAAGACACTGAATCGAAAACTTTGAAAAAAACGAAATTAAGGACGGAGGAAAACGTTGAAAACCCGCAAAAAGAAAGCTGACGCGCGCTTTATTAACGAAGAATATCTTGCGTACGTGCACGAAAACGCGCCAAAAACAAAACAACTCAAAACTCTTATCCCGGCATTTTTGGTGGGCGGCACGATATGTTCGATAGGTCAAATTGTGTCCGACCTGCTGAAAATGTGGACGTCGCTTGATAAGGAAGGAATCGGCGCGGCGACAAGCGTAATATTGATTTTCCTCGGGAGTTTATTCACCGGGCTCGGGCTGTACGACAGGCTCGGACGAATTGCGGGTGGCGGCAGTATCGTACCTATCACGGGCTTTGCAAACTCAATCGTATCACCGGCAATGGAATTTAATCAGGAGGGCGTTATTTTCGGAATTTCCGCAAAAATGTTCGTAATTGCGGGGCCGATAATTGTGCTGGGCATCAGCGCGTCGGTTGTCGTCGGGCTTATTTATATGATTTTTTTATGAAAAAAGGAAAACAAAGCGTAATATTTCAAAAAGATATTTTCATAAACGACGCCACATCGTACGTCGGCAAGCGGGAAAGCGAAGGCAACCTTCGCAATTATTTTCAAAACGTTCTGAAAGACGACCTGATGAAAGAAAAATCCTATGAACTTGCCGAAACTAAAATGCAGAAAATGACCGTCGAAAAGTTGCTGGAAGTATCGGGAAAAACCGCAAAAGATTTCGATTGTATCATGGGCGGCGACCTTCAAAACCAGATTTTCGCGACAAGTTTTTGTGCAAGGGAGTTCGATATTCCGTTTTTTGGGCTTTACGGCGCGTGCAGTACGTTCGGCGAAGGGTTGTGCGCGGGCGGATTGTTTATCGAAAGCGGAAACTTCAAAAAAATAATCGTCGTTACAAGCAGTCATTTTTCGTCGGCGGAGCGGAATTATCGTTTTCCGCTGGAACTCGGCAACCAGCGAACGCCTTTGTCGCAGTGGACGGTAACGGCGTCGGGCGCGGTGACGCTTTCCGACGAAAAGTACAAGGATTTCGCGCCGAAAATCACTGCAATTACCGTAGGCAAAGTCGTTGACTTCGGCGTAACCGACGCAAACAATATGGGCGCGGCAATGGCTCCTGCCGCCGCGGACACCTTGAAAACGCACTTTTCCGACCTTTCAAGGAGTCCTGATTATTACGACGCAATTTTCACGGGCGACCTTGGAATTTTCGGTCACGAGCTTTGCGCGCACCTTTTATTAAATGACGGTATTACAATGCCGAAAACCTTTTCGGATTGCGGGAAAATCATTTTTTCGGAAAAACAAAAGGTATTTATGGGCGGCAGCGGAGCAGGGTGCAGCAGCGCGGTATTCGCCTCATACCTTTTTGAACTATTAAGGAAAAACGAAATCAAAAAACTTTTGCTTGTGCCGACGGGCGCACTTCTGAACAAAGATAGCCCTCTGCAAAAACAGTCGATACCCGGCATCGCGCACGCGGTTTCAATCGAGGTGTAAAATGGAAATATTTCTGACTTATCTTAAAGTGTTTGCCGTGGGCGGCTTCGTATGTATGCTCGGTCAAGTGCTGATAAACACTACGAAAATGACGTCGGCAAGGATACTCGTCACGTTTTTAATGCTTGGCGTCGTGCTGGAAGTTACGGGCGCGTTTGATTATATCGAAGAATTCGCGCAAGCAGGAATCACCGTGCCCATCACGGGGTTCGGCTCCAACCTTGCAAAAGGCGCGATAAAAGGCGTTAAGGAAGAAGGAATCTTGGGCGCGGTGAAGGGCGGCATGAGCGCGGTATCGTCGGGACTTTCCGCGGCGATATTTTTCGGATTTATTTTCGCGCTGATTTTCAAGGCTAAAACAAAAGAAAGTTAAAATATATATATAATAACAAGTAATCATATTATAAGTCGCCGCATATCATATATGCGTGATATTGTCGATAAGTCCGAAAACGAAAAAACTGCTGAAAGCCTTATTTATAATTGCGGTAATGTTACTTGTCGCAGGGCTTATTTTTTCGTATTTCCGCGGAAACGTCGTGCCTGTTTTTACGACAACTTGCGAGGCGGAAGTGAAAGCACTTGCGATTAACGCCGCCAACCGCGCGACCAACAGCGTACTTTTTAACGAAAGCGTGAACTACAACGATCTGTTCGAGGTGGTAAAAAACAACGACGGCGACGTAACGCTTATCGAGGCAAAATCCATCAACATTAACAAATTCGCGCGGGAAATCGCGATTCTGACGCAAAGATACCTTGAAAACAACGGAACGACGAAAATCAGCATTCCGCTCGGCACGCTGTCCGGGATAACGATGTTTGTGGGCACTGGTCCCGACGTCAACATCGAAATACTGCCCATCGCCGCGACAAACTGTGACTTTTATTCGGAATTTCAATCGGCGGGAATCAACCAGACAATCCATAAAATTTACGTGATAGTCCTGCTTTCGGTCACGGTTGCGCTTCCTGCGTCCGAAATATCCGTCGAAACGCAATCGGAAATCCTCGTGTGCGAAAATCTGATTGTCGGGAAAGTCCCCAACACTTATCTGGGTGTTAATAAGATATCTTCGGGATATAATCTTGTCCCGTAACAAATCTTTTAAGTCATTATTAAGGTTTCATACAAAAAAAATCAATTTTTCTTAATTTCGACATTAAATTTTGTTATTTTTTGTTTTTATTTTCAACATTATTTCTTTACTTTATTTCTTCCTTGTGTTAAAATTATTTTAATCAAAATTCAAGGAGTAATTATGATTGAAGCCATCGAAAGGTTAAAGTCCGACGGCGTCGCGCTCATAAACGACGCAAAAACGCTCAACGACGTAAACAACGTGAAAGTGAAAATCTTTGGCAAAAACGGCGATTTCACAATCGCTATGCGCGGTCTGAAAGACGTCCCGCGCGAACAAAAGCCCGAAGTGGGCAAAATGTTCAACGACGTGAAAGTCATGCTTGAAGGTCGTATTGCCGAAAAAGAAGCAGAGTTTAAGGAAATCGAAAAACAAGCGCGCATTAAAAGCGAATATATCGACGTCACGCTTCCCGGAAAAACGGAACTCGGGGCGTTGCATCCTTTGACGGAAGTCAAAAACCAGATTCTCGATACGTTTATCGGGCTCGGGTTCGAGGTCAAGGAAGGTCCGGAAATCGAAAGCGATTACTTTAACTTCCAGCTTCTCAACATTCCGAAGGATCACCCCGCGCGCGATATGCAGGATTCATTCTATATCACCGACAATTTCCTGCTTCGTACGCACACAAGCCCGATGCAGGCTCGCACGATGACCACCGAAAAACCGCCCATTCGTATCGTCGTTCCCGGAAAAGTTTACAGAAACGACGACGACGCGACGCACAGCCCGATGTTCCAACAGGTCGAAGGGCTTGTCATCGACAAACATATCACGCTTTGCGACCTGAAAGGCGCGCTTGAAGTCTTTGCGAAGAAACTTTTTGACGAAAAAACGAAAGTTCGTTTCCGTCCAAGTTACTTCCCGTTTACGGAGCCGTCCGTCGAAGTCGACGTGTCGTGCAGTATTTGCCACGGTAAAGGCTGCCGCGTTTGCAAGGGCACGGGCTGGATTGAAATCCTCGGCGCGGGCATCGTAAATCCCGCGGTTCTCGAAGCATGCGGCATCAACAGCAAGGAATACAGCGGCTACGCATTCGGTTTCGGTATCGAACGTATCGCCATGATTAAATACGGTATCCCCGATATTCGTCTTTTCTTTGAAAACGACAAACGCTTTTTAGAGCAATATAAGTAGGAGATTTTTTATGAAAGCACCAATAAGTTGGTTACAAGATTTTGTTAAAATAGATATACCTGCCGAAGCGCTTGCGGACAAACTCGTACACGCGGGTTTCGAGGTCGAAGAAATTATCCGCGAAGCGGACGCAATCAAAAACGTCGTTACGGGACGCGTACTTGCAATGGAACGCCACCCCAATTCCGACCACCTCTGGATTTGCCAGATCAACGTCAAAACCGCAACTTTGCAAATCGTTACCGGCGCGCAGAACGTGCAGGTCGGCGATATCGTTCCCGTCGCGCTTGACGGGGCGGTTCTTCCCGACGGAAAACGTATTTTCAACGGGGAACTTCGCGGCGTGAAATCGCTTGGAATGCTTTGCGGCGGCAGTGAACTCGGTCTGACCGACGCCGATTACGAAGGCGCGGACGTCGACGGCATTCTTATTTTGAAACCCGACACGAAAGTCGGCGTCGACATCAACGAAATTCTCGGCCGTACCGACGTTATTCTGGACGTTTCGGTCACGGCAAACCGTCCCGACTGCAACAGTATATGGGGTATCGCGCGTGAAGTCGGCGCAGTCCTTCACAAAACCGTGAAAGCGCCCGTCACAAGTTACACCGCAACGCCCGAACGTATCTTTAATTTGCTGGACGTTCAGGTTGCCGACGCAGATCTTTGCCCGCGTTATATGGCAAAAGCCGTCAAAAACATCAAAATTTGCGAAAGTCCCAAAATCATTAAGGACAGGCTTCGCGCGGTCGGCATCAAACCTATCAATAACATCGTCGATATCACAAACTATATTCTTATCGAACTCGGTCAGCCGATGCACGCCTTCGATTACGAAAAAATCGCAGGTCATCGCATTGTCGTCCGTCGCGCGGAAGAAGACGAAACTATCACCACGCTCGACAACACGACTCACAATCTCGACAACGACGTCCTTGTCATCGCCGACGCCGAAAAACCTTTGGCTGTCGCGGGCATTATGGGCGGTCTTGACAGCGGCATTTCCGACGATACCCACACCATTATCTTTGAAAGCGCGAAATTCGCACGCGATAACGTACGTCGCACTTCAAGAAAACTTAATCTGAAAAGCGACAGCAGCGCAAGATTTGAAAAAGGCATCGACTTTTTGAGTCAGGCAATCGCAATCGACCGTGCTTTGACGCTCATTCAGACAAACGGCTGGGGCACGATTATTTCCGGCACGATCGACACGAATATGAACGCGGTCAAACCCCGCACGCTCACCGTGCCGTATAAGAAAATCAACAATATTCTGGGCATTAAGGTTCCCACCGAAAAAATGGTTGAGATACTGAACTCGTTGCAAATCAAAACCGTCGTGAAGGGCAAACGCCTTGAATGTCAGATCCCCGCATATCGCGAGGATATCGAGGGCGCAAACGACCTTGCGGAAGAAATCATTCGTCTGTACGGCTACAATAAAATCAAGTCGACCTTGTTTGCCGACGCTTCGAAGCAAACTATGGGCGGCCGCGACGCGTTCAGAACGAAAGAAGATTTGCTCAAACGTATTCTTACCGCAAAAGGCGCGAACGAAATCATTACTTACAGTTTCATCTCGCCAAAAACGTTCGATATTCTTCGTCTTCCGAAAAACGACGCGCTGAGAAACGCAATTCCAATTCTCAACCCGCTTGGCGAAGACGTCAGCATTATGCGTACGACTCTTGTCGGCAGCATGCTTTCGATAATCGGCAGCAATTTCAGCAAAAACAATAAGGACGGCATTTTCTTTGAAACGTCCAAAGTTTTCGCGCCAAAAGCATTGCCGCTTAAAGATTTCCCCATCGAAACCGAAACTTTGTGCGTCGGTATGTACGGCGCGGATTACGATTTCTTTGCGCTCAAAGGACTGCTTGACAGCGTTTTCTCGGCGTTCAAAATCGACAAAACGACCTATGCCCGCGTGAATAAACCTTATTTGCACGAAGGCAGAAGCGCAGAAATCTTTGTCGGGGACGAGTCGGTCGGTTACATCGGCGAGGTTTATCCCGACGTTCAGGAAGCCTATGACATCGACACACGCGTTTACGTTGCGGAAATAAATCTTGTCAAACTTTTCGCACACGCCGTCGATCATCGTGAATTCAAAGCGCTTCCGAAATATCCCGCAATCAGCCGCGACCTTGCGCTTCTTGTCAAAGACGGAGTTTCGTCCGATCAGGTCGTTGCGGTTATCAAGAAAGTTACCAACAGAAAACTTCTGGAAAGCGTTGAAATCTTTGACGTTTACAAAGGACAAGGCGTGCCGAAGGGCAATACGTCAATCGCTTTGACCGTCGTCTTCCGCGCTCCCGACAGGACGCTCACCGACGACGAAGTTCAGGCGGAAATCGACCACGCTTTGAAGAGTATGAAGCGTAAATACAGAGTCAAACTTCGTGTATGATTGAAATTCTTGCTCCGGCAGGTGATTTAATATCGTTAAAATCGGCAATAGCCTCAGATACCGACGCGGTTTATCTGGGGCTATCCGCGTTTAATGCGAGGATTAAGGCCGAAAACTTTACAACCGAAAACATCAAAGATACGGTGGATTATTGCCACCTTTTCGGCGTGAAAGTTTATGTCACGATAAATATCGCCGTGAAAGAGTCGGAGAAGGAAGAACTTATAAGTATTATCGTCGCGTGCGGACAGGCGAACGTCGACGCTTTCATTATCACCGATATGTTAGCGCTTGAACTTGCAAAAGAATTTGCGCCGAAAGTCCGCTTGCACGCGTCCACTCAATTCGGCGTATGCAACGCGGAAGGCGCGAAATTTGCCGAAAGTCTTGGGTTTTCACGCGTGGTATTGTCCCGCGAAGCGACAATCGAAGAAATCAAAAAAATCAAAGCCGAAACAAACTTGGAAATCGAGTATTTCGTGCACGGTGCGCTGTGCGTTGCGTTTTCGGGGAAATGTCTCATGTCGTCGTTCATTAACGGCGGCAGCGGAAACAGGGGCAGATGCCTGCAACCGTGCAGATTGTTTTACACCGAAAAAACGACGGGAAAACAAGGTTATCTTTTGTCGACTTCCGACTTATGCCTTGCCGAAAATTTGAAAGAACTTGCCGCCGCAGGCGTTTCGAGTTTCAAAATCGAAGGGCGACTTCGCCGTCCCGAATACGTTTTCAAAACTGTTTCGACTTACAAAAAAATCGTAAATAACGGGTTTATTGCACAAAAAAACGATATTAACGCCTTAAAATCCGCTTATAATCGTGGCAACTTCACAAAAGGATATTCTTTTGACGACACGAAAAACATTATGAGCGAAAAGGTGCAAGGCAACATCGGGCTTTTGGTCGGTAAGGTCGCAAGCGTCGATAAACAAGGTTATACCGAAATCAGGTTTTTTGACAAAATCTCGGAAGGACAGGGCTACAAACTTCTGGACGAAAACGGTTTTGAAAAGTCGGGCGGCGCGTTTCCGAAAGCAAAAAACGGGAAATATCCGATCGTCGGCGCAAAGCCCGGATACGAAATAAGAAAGACTTCGGATTCGGATTTTACCTTTTCGGAAAAGAAAATCCCCGTGATAGTTAAATACCTTATCGACGAAAACGGAAAGTTTTCAGCGACGTACGAATATAAAGGGTTTACATATACCGTTTCGTCCGATTTTGAAAAAGCGCAGAATAAGCCGCTTGACGAGTTGACGATAACGGATTCTCTTTCAAAGACGGGCGACACGTGTTTCGTTGTCGAAAAGGTGAGCGGCAAAATATTATCCGACGTTTTCGCACAAAGAAGCGTGCTGAATTCGTTGCGCCGCGACGATTTGGACGGATTAAAGGAAGAAATATTAAAATCGTATAAATTTACGAAAAATGACGAAAAACCGCGTGAAACTATTATAAAAAACCGCAAAAATTATAATAATCTCATCGCTGTCGAGGTTCAAAACGAAAATCAACTGTCACGTCGCATAATAAACGAAGCGGACGCAATCGTGTTTTTCCCGGACGAGTTTTCGGAAAAATCGGTATCGTCGTTTTTGAGTTTTTTGGGCGACAAAAAAGACAAAGCGTACTTGAAACTTACCGTAAACGCGCGTGAAAACGACGTCGACTTATATGAAAGTATTATTAAAAACACCGACATTTCTGGCATTTACGCAACGAATCCGTATGGCATATACCTTGCGAGAAAGTATAATCTAAAACTTTTTTCGGGATACGAACTCAATATTTTCAACGAAGTCGACAAAAACCTTTTGTCCGACGATTTATTTGTCGCGAGCGCGGAACTTACCGAAAAGGAACTAAAAACATTTTCGACAACCCCGTTTGTTTTTGCATACGGATATTTGCCGCTTATGAATCTTTCGCACTGCGCGTCGCAACTTCTGACGGGAAAAAACTGCAAAAACTGCGCTTATATAAACGGCTTTACCTACGTCGACCGCAAAAATTATGAATTCAAAATCCTGAGAACCAAGGCGGCAAACTGTTATTTCACGCTGTATAACTCAAAAATTCACGATATTTCGTCAAAAGTGAAGTCGAATTCTTTTAATTTATATCTGAATATGTTACAATTATCGCGTGACGAAGCGGACAACGTTTTCGCCGCGTTTAAGGATAATTTATCCTTAACGACTCGTGACAAAACCAACGGACATTTTATAAACGGTGTGTTATGAACGCTGAAAAAGCCTTAAAAACATTGGAATATCAAAAGATTCTGGATATGCTGAAAACGCACGTCTCGTCCGAGCGCGCAAGGGAACTTGCCGACGAAACACGACCGACCGACGACAAAAACATTGCGGAGTCTTGGCTTATTGAAACGCTTGAGGCAGACAAAATCCTGTACGAGCAGTCGTTGGACCCGAATTTCGCAATCGACAATATCGTGACGTCTTTGGAGCGCACGAGAAAACTTTCAAATCTCACGATGGCGGAACTTCTGAAAATCGCCCGCGTGCTGAAAGTGTCAAGAATCCTTAAAAATACTTTGTCGCGCGCAATCGACGCCGACGTAATTAAAGGATACTCGTTCGGGCTTTTCACAAATCTTCCTCTCGAAGAAAGAATCGACAAAAGCATAATTTCCGACACCGAAATGAGCGACGACGCAAGCCCCGCGCTTCGTCAGATCCGCATCAAAATCAGGCGCACCAACGAAAACGTCAAACTTAAACTGCAAAGTTACGTCACACAGGGCAAATACCAGAAATATTTGCAGGACAACATCGTCACGATGCGCGGCGACAGATACGTTATCCCCGTAAAGTCGGAATTCAAGGGCGCGATGCAAGGGCTTGTCCACGATCAATCGGCGTCCGGGCAAACGCTTTTTATTGAGCCGCTTGCCGTTGTCGAACTTAATAACGAACTGAAAACCCTTCTTATCGAAGAGCAACAGGAAATCGAAAAAATTCTTACCGACCTTACGGCTTCGGTGCGCGGCGACGTCAACGAAATCCTTAAAAATTACGAAATTATCGCGCGGCTTGACCTGATTTTCGCAAGGGCAAAACTCGCAAGGACGATGAAGGCGATTATGCCCAAAATCAACGACAAAGGATATATCAACATCGTTGACGGCAGGCACCCGCTTATCGACAAAAACAAGGTAAAACCCATCACGATATATCTTGGAAAAGACTTTGACGTGATGCTTATCACCGGTCCGAACGCGGGCGGCAAAACCGTAACGCTCAAACTTGTGGGGATTCTGGAAGTTATGGCACTTTCGGGTATGTTTATTCCTGCGGGCGCGGACAGCGAAATCTCGACGTTTTCAAACATTTTCACGGATATCGGCGACGAACAATCCATCGAGCAATCGCTTTCGACGTTTTCGGGACACCTTAAAAACATCGTGTCGTTTACAAACGACATCACGCCCGACACGCTTTTGCTTCTGGACGAACTCGGCGCGGGTACAGACCCGGCGGAAGGCAGCGCGCTTGCCGTCGCAATCACGAAAGAAATCAAAAAAGTCGGCGCGAAAGCGGTTATCACGTCGCACTTCAACGCGCTTAAAGAGTACGCAGTCAGCACCGAGGGCGTGGGTTCCAGCAGTATGGACTTCAACGTAAACACGTTCGAGCCTCTTTATCGGCTTATCATCGGCTCGACAGGAACGTCAAACGCGATACAGATCGCAAGACGGCTCGGGCTCAAAAAGGAAATCGTCGACGACGCGGATTCCATGCTCAGCGAAGAGTCAAAATCGTTCGACAAAGTCTTAATGTCCGCGGAAAAAGCGCGAAAAACCGCCGAAGAATTGACCGAACAGGCAAAAATCCACAAAATAGAAGCGGAAAAAGAACTCAAAAACGTGCAGGACGAACTTAAAAAACTGCGCGATAACAACGAAAGACTTAACGAACAAATCAGAAAAGATACCAAAAAACTTATCGAATCCAGCGTGAGCGAGGCGAACGATATCATCGACGAGCTGAAAGAACTTTTGAATAAGCCCGACGAACAGGCGCTTTTCGAGGCAAGAAAACTCAAAAAACGCCTTGAAAACATGTCCGCCGAGTACGAAGAAAACGATATCAACGCCGAATACGATCAAAATCTTAATTTTATCGGCGGCGAAATCAAAGTCGGCGACGAAGTTTACGTCGATACGCTCGACAAAGTCGGTAAGGTTACCGCCGTCAACAAAAACGGCGAATACGAGATAATGCTCGGCGCGGTGAAAACCAAAGTTAAGGCAAAAAATTGCAAGCGACTTGCACCTACAAAATCGAAATCGCAACGCGTGAGCGTGTCAAAAGCGTTCTCGAACGCACAAATAAAAACCGAAATTAACCTTCTCGGGAAAACCGTGGACGAGGCAATTTTTGAACTCGATCCGTTTTTGTATCAGGCGTCGGAAGCAAACGTTCCCGAAGTCCGCGTCGTACACGGCAAGGGCACGGGCGCGTTGAGAAAGGGCGTGCAAGCTTTTTTGAAAGGTCATCCTTGCGTCAAGGAATTCCGCGACGGCGTTTACGGCGAAGGCGATAACGGCGTTACCATGGTGAAAATCAAATGATGCCCGAATTTTTCTCGGAAACCGAAACGAACACCGGTGCGACCGAGGCGAAAAAAGTCAAAAAACTTTTATTTTGGTCATACGCGTTAAAAGTCGCGTCGCTTTTATTCGTGGTACTCAGCGCGGTTTTCTCGCCTTATTATCTGATAGGATTCGCAATTTTTATGATGTTAGGCATTGCGTTGAAGCAATCCGTGCTTGAAAGAACCGCAAGTTTTGAATACTTTTTTGTCCGCGACACGCTGAAAATAACGGCTTTTTCAAACTTCGGAAAGAAAAAGTATGAGATTTCGATACCCATTAACGATATCGTGAGCATTGAACGGGAATTTGAACGAATTCCTGAAAAAACCGACGTTTTTGCCGCACCGGAGGGCAAACGTATTATAAAAATCCGCTTTATTGAGAATAGTTTGACGAGAAATTTGTATTTTTCGCCTTGCTTGTATCTTGAAGCACTTATACGGAACAGGAAAAATGATTTACTTTGACAATGCGGCGACGACGCCGCTCGACGAAATCGCGATTGACGCGCTTAAAGAATACGGAGTTGAAAAGTTCTTTAACCCGTCGGCGTTGTACCGCGAAGCACTAGAAAACACAAAAACTTTGAACGCCGCGCGCGAAAACATTCTGAAAATCATGCACGGCGACGGCGATTTTATATTCACCGCAAGCGGCACGGAAGCCGACAATATGGCGATTTACGGCGTGAAAAAACCGAAAAACGCGCGTATTATCGTGAGCGCAAGCGAACATTCCGCAATGCTCAACCCTGCAACCGACCTTCTGAACAAGGGATACGACGTTGTTTTTGCGCCGCTGAACCCCGACGGAAGCGTTAATATCGACGAGTTCAAAAAACTTTTGAACAAGGACGTTTGTTTCGTGTCGATAATGCACGTCAACAACGAAACGGGCGCGGTGAACGATCTTCAAAAAATCGTAAAACTCACGAAATCCGTCGCGCCGAAATCAATCGTCCATTCCGACGGCGTGCAGGCACTCATGAAAGTCAAGGTAAACCTTATGAACCTTGGCGTCGATATGTATTCGGTCAGCGCGCACAAGGTTCACGCACCGCGCGGAGTCGGCGGACTTTACATCAGAAAGGGCGTCAGAATCAATCCGCTTATCCTTGGTGGCGGACAGGAAAAAGGTTTGCGAAGCGCAACGGAAAATCTTGCGGGAATCGTCGCTTTTTCAAAAATTCTTGAAAAATACCATAAAATGTTCAGCGAAAATGTCGAAAAACGAAAAATCGTTCTTGATTATCTTCGCCGAAAAATAAGCGAATCCATGCCTGAACATATTATCGTTTCGCCTGAAAGCTCGCCGCATATTCTGATGCTTGCGTTAAAGGGCGTTCGCGGCGAAGTCATGCTGCACAGCCTTGAAGATTACGGCATTCTTATCGGCGTCGGCAGCGCGTGCAGCAGCAAAAAAGGCATCAATAAATTCCAGTCGCTTCTGAGTCTTGACGACGAGCATAAGGAAGGCATTATCCGAGTCAGCGTGTCTGAAACGAACACGATCGAAGAATGCGATTTCTTCCTTGAAAAACTGAAATACCTCACGGATAAATTAACCGATTATAAAAGGATTTAATATGGAAAGAGTCATTCTTTTAAGGTTTTCCGAAATATTTTTGAAGGGAAACAACAGAAAATTTTTTGAAAAAAAACTTATCGACAACATCAAAGAAACACTGAAAAGTTACAAATATCGTTTTTCAACGTCGCAAAACAGATACGTCGTGTCCGATTACGACGTCGACCTTGAAACGGAAATCGTCGAAAGGCTGAAAAAAGTATTCGGCATTTATTCGTTGAGCGTCGCGAACAAAGTCAAAACGGATTTTGACGAAATAAGAAAAGCGGCGGTCGACTTGTTTGACGATACGCCTTTGAAATTCCGCGTGACGGTAAGAAGGGCGGATAAACGCGTCGAAATCCCAAGCCCCGTTATGGCTGCGGAAATCGGCGGCGACATTCTGGAAAAATATCCCGAAACGTCGGTTGATCTCACAAACTTTGACAAGGAAGTTTACGTCGATATACGCGAAAACGGATATACTTATATCTTCCTTGACAAAATCCACTGCGCCGGCGGCATGCCCGTAGGATCGAGCGGCAAAGCGCTTTGTCTGTTGTCTGGCGGCATCGACAGCCCCGTCGCGGCGTATATGATGGCAAAACGCGGGCTTCAAATCGACGCGATCCACTTCCACAGCATGCCGTACACGAGCGAGCAGGCAAAAGAAAAAGTCGTAAGCCTTGCAAAAATCGTTTCCGCGTACGCGGGACACATTAAACTTCACGTCGTGCCATTCACCGAAATTCAGGAAAATATACACAAGTTCTGCCCACCCGAATACATGATAACAATTATGCGCCGCATTATGATGCGTATTTCGGAAAGGCTTGCGATGCAAATCAATGCGGGCGCGCTCGTCACCGGCGAAAGTCTGGGACAAGTCGCGTCGCAAACCATGCAAAGCATCACGGTTACCAACAAGGTCATTGAAAGATTGCCCGTATTTCGTCCGCTTATCGGTTTTGACAAGGAAGAAATCGTGAAAATTTCAAAACATATCGACGCTTTTGAAACGAGTATCCTTCCGTATCAGGATTGCTGCACGATATTCCTTCCGAAAAACCCCGTGATCCGTCCGAAACTTGAACTTATCGAACGCGCGGAAAAAGCTCTTGACGTCGAAGGTCTTATTAAAAGGGCGATGGACAATATCGAAGTTATCGAAGTCAAGCATTGATTCAATAATTGCTGAAATCGTCGATATTAATGTCGTTATTCAATAAAAACCAGTCGGTTTCGTGAACGTTACCGACTATTTTTATGCCGTATTGGTTGTAAAAATAGGGTTTTATATAATACTTCACAAGTTTTTTATCGTAAACGACGTCGTAAAAATTCAGTTTATCGTTGCCGTTTTCGTATTGTTTGACAAGGGTTTCCCGTTCGCCGTCGAATCTGAAAACGTCGTAATAAAGATACGGTTCGGCGGCAATTTTCACGTTGACGATCCCGTCAGACACGCTGCATTCGATTTCTTCAACCGAAAACCCGTCAAAGCAGGTCGAATAGTTTTCGGGCAGGTTATCCCTTTTGAACACTTCGCTTTTAAGATACGTTTTCGGCGTGTTCTTTGTCGCAAGCAGTACTTTTTGCTTGTTTTTCTGTGCGTAGGCGTCGATATCGACGCGATAAACGTCGCTTGGAATCGTAAACGCCGCAGATTTTCCGCTTTCGACGTACTTCAAAACTTCGCGCATGGAGCGAGTAACGTAGCTTCCGCCGGTTTCGTCAAGCGACATATCGTTATTTTTCGCGCCCGACGCGTTGCCGTGCCATAAAAGATACGTGTGCGACGAAGTGTACGCGACGTTATAAGCATCGGAATTCCCGTCCGCACCGCCGACCGTTCCCGTTTTTGCCGCAACCTGAAAGTCAAGGTTATTAAGTCCTTTTGCCGTGCCGTATTTTGCGGTATCGACCAGCACATCGGTCATAATATAAGCGTCGGCAGGGGACAAAACGGCGTTTTGTTCAAGCGATTTTTCGTAAACGATTTTGCCGGATTTGTCATAAATGCGGTTTATAAACGACGGCTTATTATAGATTCCCGAGTTTGCAAAAGTTGCGTACGCACCGACAAGCGACAACATATTGTTTTTTGAAAAGTTTCCAAGCGCGACCGTCGCGTTTTCGTCGAAATCGGAAATGTTTATGCCGACGCTGTTTGCAAACGACTGCACGTTCTTAAATCCCAGCGCGTTGTACGTTTTTACCGCAACGACGTTTGACGAAGTCATAATCGCAGCACGGACGTCGGTCCACCCGAGATAATGCTCGTTATAATTTTTCGGCATATATCCGTTGAAGTCGGTTTTCATATCGAGAACGGGCGTCGCAGGGGACACGACGTTTTCGCGAATAGCGGGCGCGTATATAACAACTGGTTTTGCCGTTGAACCGAAAGGTCGATAAAAATCGTAAATATTCCGTTTTTTTGTTGAAAAATACGCCGAAACGCCCATATTTTTGTTATCGACGATTATCGACAATCCGTCGGCACGAACGCCGTTTTTGTTCAGAACGTAAAAATTCGGGTTGCCCAGAACCTCGGTAAGACACGCCTGATAATCGGGATTTAAGAAGGTTTCGATTTTATATCCGCCAGAAAGCACGCCGCCGACGGAAACGTTCAGAATACCTGCCGCCTCGAACGCCGCCGATTCCACGTAACTTTGCGTGTTGGAATATATTGCATTCAGGTCAACCGAGATTTTTTCGTTTTTCGCGCTATTATATTCGGCGTCGGTAATTAAATTCTGATTTTTCATAAGAGAAAGCACGACGTTTCGCCTTTTCGTCGCGTTTTCGACGCTTGCGACAGGGGAATATTTTGACGGATTTTTAAGAATTCCCGCAAGCACCGCGCACTCGGACAGGGTAAGCGAAGAAAGGTTTTTGTTGAAAATACCTTTTGCCGCGCTTTTGACGCCGTAAAGCCCACCGCCGAAATACGATACGTTAAGATACGACGTCAGAATATCGTCTTTTGAATATTCTTTTTCAAGTTGTTTTGCGATTTTGATTTCGTTGAGTTTTCGTTTTATTGATTTTTCTTGCGTAAGGTGAGTGTTTTTCACAAGTTGCTGCGTAATCGTTGACGCGCCTTCAAGTGAACCGCCTTTCAGATTGTTTCTTATCGCGCCGAAAATTCTTATCGTATCGACGCCTTTATGCTTATAAAACCTTTTGTCTTCAACGGCGACGACGGCGTTTTTAAGGTTATCGGGCAGTTCAAAGTATTGCGCGAATGAATTCTTAAATCCTTCAACGTTATTGCCGTTTATGTCCGAAAAAACCGTCGTTATCTCGTTTTTTGGCATTAAAGTATTATCGAAAACGGCGTTTTTTGTAATACTTTGAAAGGCAATTAAGCCGCCGCAGGTCAAAACCACCGCAAAAACCATCATTGACACAAGCAAAATCTTCAAAAACTTTTTCATAGTTGCAGTATGCATATAAGTCAAATTTTTATGTTTTTGTAAGGCTTATTTCTTGCTTATATTTGTAAAAAAATGTATAATTTAATACTATGAATAGTATTATCGATTTCAAAAACAAAAAATATTGCGTGGTAACGTACGGTTGCCAGATGAACCTGCACGAGTCCGAAAAGATTTCGGGCATTTTAAGCGGCATGGGTATGAGCGCGGTAAACGAGCCTGAAAACGCCGACGTCGTGGTTTTCAATACCTGCTGTATCCGCGACACCGCAGAACGCAGAGCACTTGGCAACATCGGCAAAATGAAGGAACTCAAAAAGAAAAACAAAAACCTTCTTATCGTCGTTACGGGCTGCATGACTCAGCAAAACGGCTTTGCCGAAAACATGAAAGAACGTTATCAATACGTCGACGTAATTCTGGGCACGCACAATATTTCCGACCTTGAAAATCAGATAAGAATCCGCCTTGAAAAGAAAAAGCGCGTCGCCGCCGTCCTTGACACCGACGGTTATATCGACGACGAGACCACTCCCGTCACACGCACGAGTTTTCCGAACGCGTGGGTAAACATAAATTACGGCTGCAACAATTTCTGCACGTATTGCATCGTACCGTACGTCAGGGGGCGTGAAAGAAGCCGCGATATGAAAAGCATTATTTCTGAATGCGAAAAACTCATTAATGACGGCTACAAAGAAATAACCCTTCTCGGACAAAACGTCAACAGTTACGGCAACGACGTTCCGGACGAAAACGTAAATTTTGCAAACCTTTTAAGGGAAGTCGCGAAAATCGACGGGAAATTCCGCATTCGTTTTATGACGTCGCACCCGAAAGACCTCACCGAAGACGTCGTGAAAGCAATCAGGGATAACGACAAAATCTGCAACAATATCCATCTTCCGATTCAAGCGGGCAGCAACTCGGTTCTGAAAAATATGAACCGCCGCTACACGCGCGAGCATTATCTCGGGCTTATCGACATGATAAGGCGTTACCTTCCCGACTGCGGCATCACGACGGACATTATGGTCGGCTTCCCGTACGAAACCGAAGAAGACTTTTTAGACACAATGGACATCGTCGAAAAAGTCAGGTTTTCAACGGCGTTCACGTTCATTTATTCGGTAAGAAAGGGCACGAAAGCCGCCGAAATGCCGCAAATTCCTTATGAAATCAAGCAAAATCGCATAAAACGACTTATCGCAAGGCAAAACGAAATCACCGAAGAAATCTCAAAAGATTACGTCGGAAACGTTTACGAAATCCTTGTCGAAGGTATGCAGGAAAAGAAAAACGGATACGTCGTCGGGCGCACCGAAAGCGGCAGGCTCGTCAGCGCAAAGGGCGACGAATCTATGATCGGCGAGTTCAAAAACGTTAAAATTACCGCCGTCAAAAACGCACAGCTTTTAGGAGAAATACTTTGAAAGAGAAAAATCAGTTGTCGCCGATGATGCGAAGATACCTTGAAATCAAGGAACAATACAAGGACGCAATTTTGTTATTCCGCCTCGGCGATTTTTACGAAATGTTTTTCGACGACGCCGTAACCGCGTCCGATTTTCTGAACCTGACGCTTACGGGGCGCGACTGCGGGCTTGAAGAGCGCGCGCCTATGTGCGGAGTGCCTTATCATGCGGTCGACAACTACATCAAAAAACTTATCGACGGCGGCTTTAAGGTTGCGATTTGCGAGCAGCTCAACACTCCCGAAGAAGCGCAAAAAGGAAAACAACTCGACCGCGACGTCGTGCGCGTCATCACTGCGGGCACGGTTGTCGAGGACAGCCTTCTTCCCGAAAAAGATAACAACTATATCGCGTCGGTTTACGTTTCCGACAAAGGATTCGGGCTTGCGTGGGCGGATATGTCGACGGGCGAGTTTTGCCTTTTTGAAAACGACGCGCAAAACCCCGACGTGCTGGACGACGTACTTGCGTCGATTTCACCATGTCAGACGATAATCAATTCAAAAGGCGACGGCATCGTATTAAACAGCGTGATGTCGGGAAGATTAAAACGTCCCGAAACATATTTCGACTGGGCGTTTTCTTTCGACAACGCCGAAAAAACGCTTTTGAAACAACTCGGCGTCAAAACCCTTGAATCGTTCGAGTGCGCTGACAAAAAACTTGCGATTTCCGCGGGCGGCGCGCTTGTCGAATATATGCTGCAAACGGGAAAACGCGATTTGTCGCACATAAACAAGATAAACTTCGTGCGAAACGACTCGTTTATGCTCATCGACGTCAACACAAGACGAAATCTCGAACTCACGGAAACCATGCACGAAGGGAAACGTTTCGGCAGCTTATTGTGGCTACTGGACAAAACCGTAACGAGCATGGGCTCGCGCCTTATAAAAAATTGGATTGAAAAACCGCTTGTTTCGGCAAAAAGCATAAGCGCAAGGCTTAACGCGGTGGAAGCAATCGCAAACGACAAGGAAAACCTTTCGTATCTGCGCGAGTCGCTTCGCGGAATCCGTGATATCGAAAGGCTTTCGGCGCGCATCGCATACGGAAACACGAACCCGCGCGACATTATTTCGATCGGGGAAACACTGAAAGCGTTGCCGCTTGTCAAAAGCGTCGCAAAATGCTTTGACGACAAAAACATCACGAAAATCGCCAATACAATTGTCACGAACGACAAACTTTCGGACAAAATTTTTGCCGCAATCGACGAAAAAGCCGGCGCGTCGATAAAGGACGGACAGTTTATCAGGGAAGGCTTTGACAAACGACTTGACGAATACAGAAACGCCAAAAAAGAAGGCACGGTCTGGCTTGCCAACCTCGAAGCCGCCGAAAAAGAAAACACCGGCATCAAAAATCTGAAAGTAGGATACAACAAAATTTTCGGATATTATATCGAAGTGTCAAAGTCACAGGTCGATATGGTGCCGCTTCGCTATCAGCGCAAACAAACCCTTGTCGGCGGCGAACGATACGTCACGGAAGAACTGAAAGAAATCGAAAACCGCATATTAGGTTCCGAAGAAAACGCAGTTGAACTCGAACTTGCGATTTTTGAAGATCTGGTACAAGAACTCAAAACGCATATTGACGAGTTTTTGCAGTCCGCAAAAGCCGTTCAGACAATCGATGTTTTGCAATCGTTTGCGACAGTCGCTTTGAGTAATAATTACGTAAAACCCGTCGTCAGCGACAAAATCAAACATATTTCAATCAAAAACGGGCGTCATCCCATCGTGGAAGCCGTCGCAAAATCGACCGCGTTCGTCCCCAACGACACAAACCTTGACGAAAAAGAAAACCGATGCATGATTATCACCGGCCCGAATATGGCGGGTAAATCGACTTATATGCGGCAGGTCGCGCTCATAACTTTAATGGCGCAAATCGGCTCGTTCGTCCCTGCGGATTCTGCGGAAATCTCGCTTACCGACCGCATTTTCACACGAGTCGGCGCGTCAGACGATATTACGCTCGGGCAAAGTACGTTTATGGTTGAAATGGTGGAAGTCGCGACGATTCTGAACAACGCAACCGACAAATCCTTGCTGATTCTGGACGAAATCGGGCGCGGCACGTCGACAATCGACGGACTTTCAATTGCGTGGGCGGTCATCGAAGAAATTTCCAGAAATATCGGCGCAAAAACCTTGTTTGCAACGCATTTTCACGAACTTTCGGAACTCGAAGGAGTGCTCGACGGCGTGAAAAACTTCCAGATTCTCATAAAAGAAATCGGCGGGACAATCGTGTTCCTGCACAAGATCGTAAGGGGAAGCGCGTCGAAAAGTTTCGGCATCGAGGTTGCGGAACTTGCGGGAATCCCCAAAAACGTCGTAACGCGCGCCAAAACCATAATGCGTCAACTTGAAGAAATCGACATAAATCGCGACACAAACAGCATTATGATGACGGCAAAGGGCGGGAAACAAAAACAAATATCGCTTTTCGACGAAAGATTGGACGACAACGAAATCGTAAAAATCCTTAAAGACACGAATATCGAAAACGTCAGCCCGGTGCAGGCGTTCGCAATCTTACGTGACCTTAAAGACAAGGCGAATAAATTATGAAAATCAACGTTCTTGACAGCAGTATTTACAACTTGATCTCGGCGGGCGAAGTCGTCGAAAGACCGGCATCCGTCGTAAAAGAACTTGTCGAAAACTCAATTGACGCCGGCGCAAAGTCGGTGAAGATCGAGGTGTTTTCGGGAGGGAAAAGCAAAATAAGGGTTACGGACGACGGCGCAGGAATCGCAAAAGACGATTTATTGACGGCGTTTTTGCCGCACGCGACAAGTAAAATCCACAAAAAAGACGACCTTTTTTCAATACAAACGCTGGGTTTTCGCGGCGAAGCGCTTGCAAGCATCGCGGCGGTTTCAATGGTCAACGTGATTTCAAAAACAGACGCGGACGACGCAGCGTACGGCGCGGAACTTCGCGGCGGGAAGGTTGAAAACACGTTTGAATGCGCGGGCGTTACCGGCACGTCGATTTCCGTTGAAAATCTGTTTTTTTTAACCCCCGCAAGATTGAAGTTTCTGAAAAAAGATAAGTCGGAAGAAAGCGAAATAACATCGCTGATATTAAAGATGATTCTTGCAAATCCGTATATCGCGTTTTCGTATTACGCCGACGGCAAAAATATATTCAAAACCGACGGAACAGGGCTCAAAAACGCAATAAACAGCGTATATAACCGTGAAATTACTATGAATTTTATCGAAATCGAGAATACTTTCGGCGATTTTTCGATAAAAGGATTTATTTCAAAGCCAACTTATTTCAAGGGAAACCGCTCATACCAGACGACGATTATCAACGGGCGCGTTATCGAAAACAGAACAATTTCGACCGCGGTCGAGAAGGCTTACGAACCGTTTTTAATGAAGCGCAGTTATCCGTTGTACGTCATCGAAATCAATATGCCGTTTGACAAACTTGACGTAAACGTGCATCCGTCGAAAGCCGACGTCAGGTTTTTGGACAATCATCAGATGTTTTCCTTCGTTTATTCAAGCGTGCAGCGTACGCTCATGTCTTACGACGACGTGAAAAGCGTGCCGCAGCTCGAATACGTTAGCGACGACGGCGAAATTATGAGCGAAACCGCGAAAAAGGGCGATTATAATAATGAAAACGCCGCGTTTTTCAGCGATTTTACAAAAAATCACGACGAAAACAAGCTTATTTCAGACGATAATATCTCGTTTTCAAACGAAAATTTGTCGGGTTTTCTCAAAAAAGACGGGAATTTTAGCGGCTTTAATCAAACTCGCGCGGCAGACGGCGCGGGCGACGCGTTTTACAGGATTATCAAAAACAAAATGGCAACCGAAAACGCGAAAACCGAAAATGTTCAGCAGTCTTTTGACAATATCGACTTCGACGTGAAATCCGACAACGCTTTCGACTTCGACGGAAAAGTTATCGGACAGGTTTTTGCAACGTATCTTCTTGTCGAAAAGGACGAAAACCTTTATATTATCGATCAGCACGCCGCGCACGAACGCATTTTGTACGACAAACTCACGAAAAACGGCTCGGAATACGCGCAACCGCTGCTTATACCTTATATATATTACGCGAGCGCGCAAGAGTTCGACTTTATCACGGAAATTATTCCGACGCTTTCAACCATCGGCTTCGATATCGAAGAGTTTTCAAACGACAGTTTCAAGGTGTCGGCTGTTCCCGAGGCGTTGACGGACATTAACTTTGACGAGTTTTTTAAGGATATTACCCGCGATTTCGTCCGCGTAAATCTTTCGGAAAAGGATCTTTTGAAAGAAAAACTTATGCAAAGGGCGTGCAAATCCGCAATCAAGGGCGGCGACGTATTGAATAACGCACAAATCGGCGCGCTCCTTAAAAGTTTCAAAGATTCCGAAAACAAGCCGCTGCAATGTCCGCACGGCAGACCGACCGTCATTAAGTTTTCAAAAACCGACTTTGAAAAATGGTTTAAGAGGATTGTATGAAAAAACTGTTATTCATCGTCGGACCGACCGCCTCCGGGAAATCCGATTTCGCGGTTCAGGTCGCCAAAATGCTGAAAACCGACGTGATTTCGTCGGACAGCATGCAAATTTACAAAGATATGACCGTCGGAACCGCAAAAATCACGCCCGAGGAACAACAAGGCGTCACGCATCATCTCATTGATTTTGTAAATCCGAAAGACAGTTTTTCGGTTGCGGAATATCGCGAAAAGGCGTTGCCTGTCATCGACGAACTTTTGAAAAACGGAAAAACCCCGATAATTTCGGGCGGCACGGGACTGTACGTCAACGGGATTCTGTATCCGATGAATTTCTCGGACACGTCAAAGGACGATAAACTCCGAAAAAGCCTTGAAAACGAATACGATGAAAAAGGCGCGGATTTTATGCACGAAAAACTTGCGGCACTGGACGAAAAATCCGCGTTAAAAATCCATAAAAACGACAAAAAACGCGTCGTACGCGCGCTTGAAATCAATCTGACGCACGGAAATCGCGACGAAAACGATATGAAAAAGCCGTCGTACGAATACGAAATGATCGGTTTGTCCGGCGGAGATCGCGCCGTTTTGTACGACAGAATCAACAAGCGCGTCGATAAAATGTTTGAAAACGGACTTATCGACGAGGTAAAATCTCTTATAAACTTTGGCGTTTCTTTCGATTGTCAAAGCATGCAAGCCATCGGATATAAGGAATTTAAGGAATTTTTCGACGGGATTTTAAGCGAAAACGACCTCAAAGAACTCATAAAAAAAGACACGAGAAATTACGCAAAACGCCAACTTACCTGGTTTCGGCAATACAAAGATATTAAATGGTTTGACGCCGCAAACGACGACGCATACGACTATATTAAGGACAAATTTTTAAGGTAAATTATGATAAACATACAAAATATTGACGAATTTATTCAAAAATCCGAGCAAAAATGTCAAAAACAATTTGAAGAAATCGACAAAATCGCGCTTTATAATCAGGAAAAAGTTCTGAAAGCCTTCCAAAAAAACGCCGTTCAGGCACGCCATTTTTACGGCACGACCGGATACGGTTACGACGACGTCGGCCGCGACACGTTAAACCGCGTTTTTAGTGACGTTTTTCAATGCGAAGACGCGATAGTTTCGCCGATGATTATGTCCGGAACGCACGCTCTGACGCTTGCATTATTCGGTATTTTACGTCCCGGCGACACGTTTTTGTCGATTGCCGGCGACCTTTACGACACGCTTTACGACGTAATTTACGGCAAAAATATCGGTTCTCTTGCCGATTTTAACATAAATTTTGACAAAATCGACCTTAAAAACGGCGCTTTTGACGAAGAAAATATCCTAAAAACCATTGAAAAAACGCGTCCGAAAATGGTGTTTATCCAGCGTTCACGCGGATATTCCTGGCGCGACGCGCTTTCAATCGACGCAATTTCCGACATAATCCGCAAAATCAGACAAAAAAATAAGGATATTATCGTTGCCGTCGACAACTGTTACGGCGAGTTTATCGATTATCTTGAACCGACAAACGTCGGCGCGGACCTTATTGTCGGCAGTTTAATCAAAAACGCAGGCGGCGGAATCGCGCCCACAGGCGCATATCTTGCGGGAAAAGCCGAAGTTATCCGCCAGATTTCGTATCGTTTCACGTCGCCGTCGATAGGAAACGAAATCGGAAGTTATCTCGGCGGTTATCTGCCGTTTTATCAGGGGCTTTTTATGGCGCCGATTACCGTTAAAAACGCCGTAAAAGGAAGCATTTTATTCGGGCAGGTTTACAGCGATTTGGGCTACGAAACGCTGCCGAATCCCGGCGTGAAATGCAACGATATAATAAGAAGCATAAAATTTGACACCGAAGACGAACTTGTCGAGTTCATTCGCGGCGTACAAGCGTCTGCGCCGATCGACAGCAACGTCGTGCCGTATCCGTGGGATATGCCGGGATATAACGACCAGGTAATCATGGCTGCGGGCGCGTTTGTCCAAGGAAGTTCGATTGAACTTTCGGCAGATTCTCCGATAAGAAAACCGTACGTTGCGTATCTGCAAGGAAGTCTTACGTACGAACACGCAAAAATCGCCGTCAAACAAACGATTGAATATTTGATAAAAAACGCCAAAAAATGATATTCGCCGCCCTGAACGGCATTTTATCGTGCTTATTGTGCGTAAAACTCGTGTTTTACGCATAGTATGGTTATACTGCACTATTCTGAAAATTGCCTTAAATCATAATAATTTTTGTTTTTTCTCACCTGAAAAATCTTTTGAAAAACTTTCGGGACTTGCTTTGATTTTTTGTTTTACGTTATTTTTCAAAAAACGTTACGGCAACCAAATATTAAATTTCTTTAATAAAACAAAATGCGCCCTGTCGGACGCTTTTGTTTTTTCAATTTTTTCGTTTTTATATGATATTATTTTATATGATTTTTAATTAAACTGAACAAATAACTATGCGGCGGATTCTTCTTGTTCCTGTTCGTGTTCGTTTTTTGCATAAAGCGCGTCAAAGACGAATTTTTGCGTTTTTTCAAGGATTTTCTGCCCCATCGGCGTGACGGTCGACACCGCAAAAGCGTGCCTGCCGTACAATGCGCCAGTACATTTCAAAAGCTCGTTTTTGACATGAAATTTGTCAAGTTTTGTCTTTAATGCAAAGCTATCCGTCATAAGCGCGTCTTTTTCGGCGCAGATAATGAACGTCGGCGCGAAGTTTTCGTCCAGAAACTTTTCGGGATAAATCACGTTGATTCGGTCTTCATAAAGCCCTTCTCTTATGTCTTTTGTGGAAATATCGGTAAGGCTTTCCACCATAATATCCATGCCCGGAAACTTGGATGAGGCAAGCGAGCGCATATCGAACGCGCCGCAATTAAACATATTCACGGTGATTTTGAACTCTTTTGCGTGGCGGAATTTCAGCCCCATGACGTCAAGAGTCTCGAAATGTCCCGCGATAAAATTCAAAATCATGCCGAAGTAAACGCCCGCCGACTCTCCACCGAAGATAATTTTCGACGTGTCGATATTAAGTCGTTCCGCGTTGTCGAACAAGAAATCGATTGCGTCCAACACGTCCTGAACGGGATACGGAAACTGTTTTAACGGCGCCCAGATATAGTCGATATTCGCAACGACGACGCCCTTTTTTGCGTACTCGTAACAATAAGTCCGCCGCATGCTTTTCACGCCCGAGATCCAGCCTCCGCCGTGAACGTAAATCATAAGCGGCAGTTTTTTTCCCGTGTTGTTTTTCGGTCGGATAATGTCAAGATTATTGTATTTTCCCTGCCCGTACGGCAAGCATTTTTCAAGCGAAACGTCGTAAGAATCCGGGCTTCTGTGCAGAATAATTTCCGCAAGCCGTTCGGTAAAATTCAGCCAATAATGCAACGCTTTGGCCTTAAAAACACGATTTTTATCCATAATTTTATCTCCCTACACCAAATATATCATATTTATAAGAATATTTCCATAATATCAAACAAAAATGCTTTGTGTTTTATGCATAGTTGTGCTAAAATTTTGAGTATGGAAAAAACAAACGATTATTTTAAGCAACGCAACATTGAATGCATCAAAAAAATCCGCGAAGTCGAAAAGGATTTGCCGCATTTTATCCCGGAATATTTTATCGGCGTCGAGCACAACACGTCCGCACTCACGCGGCTTAATTACGCATACGATTTAAGGATTTTCTTTTATTATCTCGTAAACTACGTCGCGACTTTTCAGGACGTCGGCATGCCCCAAAACTTCACGATTGACGATCTGAAAAAAGTTACCACGACGCATCTTGAAAGATACACCGATTTCTTGACCTATTACGAATACAACGGCAAAACCTACACCAACGAAAACAAAGGAAAAGCCCGCAAGCTTTCGTCGGTACGCGCTATGTTCAAGTATTTTTACAATAAGGAATATCTCCCCTCAAACGTCAGCGCGAAAATCACGATGCCGAAAATCAAGGATAAGGAAATCATTAAACTTGAAGCGAACGAGGTTTCGGACATTTTGAACGTTGCCGAAAACGGAAGTTCCTGCCTTACGAAGCATCAGGAAGCGTATCACGAAGTCACGCATATCCGCGACACAGCCCTGCTCACGCTGTTTTTGGGCACGGGTATTCGTATTTCGGAGTGCGTCGGACTTAACGTGAACGACATAGACTTCAACGTCAACGGATTTACGATTACGCGAAAAGGCGGCGCAAGGGTTATTTTGTATTTTTCGGACGAAGTCGCGGACGCTTTAAAAGCCTATCTCAAAGAACGTTCCGAAAACAAAAAAGTCCCCAAAGACGAGCAGGCTTTGTTCCTTTCAATGCAAAACAAACGTTTGTCAACCCGCGCGATTCAGAACATCGTACAAAAATACAGCCGCATCGTTTCGCCCCTTAAAAAGATTTCGCCGCATAAACTTCGCAGCACGTACGGCACGAGTCTGTATCGCGAAACCGGCGACATTTACGTCGTTGCGGAAGTACTTGGTCATCGCGACGTCAACACCACGAAAAAACACTACGCAGCCATGAGTGACGACATCAGACGCGCCGCCGCAAAAAAGGTTACGCTAAGAAAAGACGATTGAAAAACCTTGTAAGTATTATGAAATGTTGACTTTTTCATAATACTATTGTATTATTTACTTTGAGGTGATTATATGGACGTATCATCAATAAACAGCGACCTTATCCGCGGTAACGTGACCACGATTATCCTGAAAGCCCTTCTCGACGAGGACAGATACGGATACGACATTCTGCGCGAAATCGAGGTCAAAAGCAGCGGTCAGTACAAGCTCAAACAGCCCACCCTTTACAGTTGTCTGAAACGGCTGGAAAAACAAGGGCTTATCAGTTCATACTGGGGTGACGAAAGCGACACAGAAGGCGGTCGCAGAAGATATTACGCTTTGACGGAAGCCGGCAAAAACTATCTTAAAAAAATGCAAAGCGAGTATGAATACTCACGCACGATTCTGGACAGTTTGCTGTCCGAGGACAAATTCGACTTTGAAAACGAAGACGCTCCTTTCGACATAAACAGTCTGCGCCCTTACACCAAACGCGGCGGCGACGAGGACGAAAAGGAAACCCAAAAAGTTGTGCAAGCCGGAACTTCAACGACGCCCGAGGTCATTCGCGGCGTACCGTCTGAAACGCAAAAAACGTCTTCACAACCTTCAACGTATAAATCGGTTTACGGCAACGACTTTTCCGAAAAAGAGTCCGAAAAACCGGCGGAATCCGAAAAAGCAATGTTTGCCCCGCTCGATAAAGGCGCAAGTTCTTACGACACCGATTATCGTCACACTTCGAGTTCGGTTTCCGATATGCTTTCGCGCATCGACGATATTTTAAGCGCAAAACCCGCCGAAACGGAACCCGAAACCGCTCCCGCGCCCGAAAAACAGGAAATCAAAACGAATATTTTGGGAAAACCCATCGTTAATAACGCCGAAAACGTTGCGCCCGAACAGGAAGAAAGGCCCAAAACTCCCGAATCCGGCGAAAACAACAATAAAATCGTTGAAAAAGCAACGCCCGTCCCGTATTCCGAGCCTACCGAAGAAGAAATCGAGCTTGCAAAAGCGATATTGCTGGAAACCAAAAATATTAAAACCGACGTTGACGACGAAGATCACCTTTTACGCCGCGACGCCGCAAAACGCGCTCTTTCAATCGGCTCTTACGCCGACAACAGCAAGAATATCGTTGAAAAATACGACGAGGCGCAAAAACTATTTGAAAAAAAGCCGAAGGAAGAAGAACCACCCGCGGAAGAACCCGTCGACGAACGCTCTGCACGCGAAAAACTTTTCGGCACGCAACAAAACACCGGCGATACCGAAAACCCCGACCGCGCTGCCGAACGCGCGGCTGCCGCAAAAGTGCTTTTCGACAAATACAACAAGACAAACGAGGAAAAACCTGCCGATCCGTCGCCCTATCCCGATCCGTACATGATTTTCGACAAGTACAGCAATCCCGGGAAACCGCAGGAAATCAAAATTCAGTACGACCCGAAAGAAGTCTTTTCAAAATACGGCGAGCAGGATAAAACACCCGAAAAACACTACGATCCGAAGGAAATTTTCGATAAATACAACGGAAAAGCACCCGTTGAACAACCCGAGGAAAAACATTTCGATCCGAAGGAAGTTTTCGATAAATATCATCCCGAAAGAACCGTCGCGCCCGAACCCGAAAAGCATTACGATCCGAAAGACGTTTTCGATAAGTACAACAAAAAGGAAGAACCCGCGCCAAAAGAAGGCGCGCGCGTCAATATCGAACGCTCGCCCGTTGCGCCCGCCGCTTCGTTCAGTTTCCGTCAGAACGACGACACCGTGAATTATCGCGACGCGTTTTCGGGGCTTCGTAACACGACGTCGCAGTCCGACGACGACGTCGAAATCAAACAAAAACCCGCAAGCAGTATCGACCTTAAAACGAAACTCTTTTCGGAAGGCTACAAATTAAGACCGTACTCGCGCGAGAATACCGAAAACTACTATTCCTTAAATTACATAAAGAAAAACCGCTTAAACCGCGATTGTTACGCAATTCTTTACGCATTGATATGCCTGGAAGTTCTTATCGGGTTTGCGATTTTCAGGGAAAAATTCTCGCCGATGGTATACGCTTCGGTTTGCATTATCGCCCTTGTCGTGCCTGCCGTGCCGTTTGTAATCTGGACGCTGAACCCCGACAAACGCGTACATGCGAATTACAATTTCAAGACGTCGATACTAAACCGTTTCATGCTGTATCTGAACCTGTTGGTCATCGTATGTCTGGTCGGTTTCTTCGGATTCGGCGCAAACATAAACGACGTGAATTCGATGATGGCACCGATAATAATCCCCGCGATACTTCTTTTGAACATACCGCTCAGCGCATGCGTTTACTGCATTTTGTATAAAACAAAAAAATATCACATTTCATAAAATTGTTGCAAAAAAAGCCGTGATTTTGAAAATCACGGCTTTATTTTTTGTCGTTTATATAAACTAATTTATAAACTATTTAAGGGCTTTTTTGATTTCGTCCCGCGCCATTTTGTCGCAACGATTGTTGTAAACGTTGTCGGCGTGTCCTTTTACTCTCACAAAACCAACCTTGTGTTTTTCCACCTCGAATACAAGGCTTTTCCAGAGGTCGACGTTTTTCACGTCGTCTTTCGAGGCGGTGCGCCAGTTGTTCTTTTTCCAGCCTTCGAGCCAGCCTTGCAAGAACGGATCGGTCGCGTATGCGCTGTCGCTGACAACCGTTACGTCGCATCTCTCTTTCAGCTGACGAAGCCCTTGGATAATCGCAAAAAGCTCCATACGATTGTTCGTTGTGTCCTTGTTATATCCGCTCACCTGCTTTTCGACGCCCTTGTATATAAGGATTGCCGCCCAGCCGCCCGCGCCGGGATTTCCGCTGCACGCGCCGTCGGTATAAATATCAACGTGTTTCAGTTCAGGCATTTTCACTAAGCTCCTTACTTCTTTTTTCGCACTTTCTCATGCCGTCTTTTATGATTTCTTCAAGATTATTTTCCTTGAAAGATTTTACGGCTTCGATTGTCGTACCGCCGGGACTGCAAACGTTTTTGATGAGCGTTTCGATGTCGGTCGTGCGGTTTTCAACCATTTTGACCGCGCCGACAAAAGTTTGAAGCGTCAGTTCTTCGCTGATTTTGTCGTTAAGTCCCATATCACAGCCCGCGTCGATCATCGCCTTGATGAAAGTATAAACGTATGCTGGACCGCTGCCGCTGACGGCGGTAACCGCGTCAAAATGTTTTTCGTCAAGTTCCACAACTTTCCCGAGGCTTTTGAAAATGTCAAAAACAAGTGTTTTGCCGTCGTCATCAAAATCACCCGCGTCGATTGCACACGCACCTTCTCCCAAAAGGCAAGGCGTATTCGGCATAATTCTCGCAACTTTCGCGCCGTCGAAAAAGCTTTTCAAGGTATCTTTTGTAATGCCCGCCATAATGCTGATAATTTTCAGGTTTTCAATCTTTTCAAAATCGCGGAATATGACTTTTGCGACCTGCGGTTTTACGGCAAGTATTATAAATTCGGCATTATTGAATAATACTTTGTTGTCTTTTACGGTATTTACGCCCTGATTTTTGATAATTTCAAGTTTTTTGTCGTCAATATCACTCACAACGATTTTTTCGGGCGAAACAACTCCCGTCCTTAAAATTCCGTTCAGGATCGCGTTTGCCATATTGCCCGCACCGACGATACCAAGTTTATAATCGTACATTTTTAACCTCTAATTTTTGTTTCGACAACACAATCGATTGACTTAAATTTTATAATAAGTTATAATGTTAGCGTTGCAAATTTAGGGGAGTGGCTCAACGGTAGAGCAGCGGTCTCCAAAACCGCCGGTTGCGTGTTCGAATCGCGTCTCCCCTGCCAAGAAGTCTATATGGAATAGACTTCTTTTTTTGTGTTTTTGTAACGAACACGCAACAAACACTTTCGTGTTTATGATTGCAACAATTCGACAATTCGTTTTTAATGGTCGTTTGCCCTATACGTTGATTTCCGATTCGATTTTTGCGGCATCGGGGTTTTTCGTCAAAATCGGATTCAGAACTTCCGCAATAAAATCGTCCACTTGTTCGGGCGCGAAGCCGATAAAGTTTTCAACGTTTACGATTTCCGACAGTTTGTCTTTCACCGCGGCGAAAGCGGCGTCGTTTGCGATTCTTTCCAGAAGGTCGTTTTCTTTCCCTTCGATTTTCACAGTTTTACCCGCTTCCATGCTGTGAACGCGGATTCTTTCGTGCAATTCCTGACGGTTTCCGCCCGCTTTTACGCATTCCATAAGGATATTTTCTGTTGCCATAAACGGAAGTTCGGCATTCAGGCGGCGTTTTATCATGTTTTCGTACACGACGAGATTTGACGAAACGTTGTTGTAAAGATTAAGGATTCCGTCAACGCCCAAAAACGCCTCGGGAATAACGATGCGCCTGTTCGCGCTGTCGTCAAGCGAGCGTTCGAGCCATTGAGTGCCGGCAGTCATGGCGGTGTTTATCGGCAGCGACATCACGTAACGCGACAACGCCGTCATACGCTCGGTACGCATGGGATTGCGCTTATATGCCATTGCGGAACTGCCAATCTGGGTTGCCTCGAAAGGCTCCTCGATTTCCTTCATACTTTGCAAAAGCCTTATATCGTTTGCGAATTTCATTGCGCTTTCGGCAATGCCGGCAAGCACGGACAGAAGTTCGAAATCGAATTTTCTCGTATAAGTCTGACCGCTGACGGCAAACGTTTTTTCAAAGCCCATTTTATTGCAAACGAGTTTGTCAAGTTCTTTTACCTTTTTATAATCGCCGGAAAAAAGTTCCTTAAAACTTGCCTGCGTGCCGGTCGTACCTTTTACGCCGCGAAGCCTGAAATTATCAAGGATTGCCGTAACGTTCTCATAATCTTTTGCGAGGTCCTGCGCCCAGAGCGTCGCGCGTTTGCCGACGGTCGTAGGCTGCGCGGGTTGAAGATGCGTGAACGCAAGCGTCGGAAGATTTTTATATCTGTTTGCAAAATCTTTAAGTTTCGCGATGACAGCAACGATTTTATTTCTCAAAAGCACAAGCGCTTTGTAATATGTAATAAGGTCGGCATTGTCGTCGACGAAACAACTTGTCGCGCCAAGATGAATGATGGGTGCGGCAAGCGGACACTGCAACGCATACGCATAAATCTGCGCCATAACGTCGTGGCGGACAACTTTTTCGCGTTCGTGTGCAACGTCAAGGTTAAGGTTCGTCACGTTTTGTTTCAGTTCTTCGATTTGTCTGTCGGTAATACCGAGCCCGAGTTCCTTTTCGGATTCGGCAAGCGCAACCCAAAGTCTGCGCCACAAAACGATTTTTTCTTCTTCCGAAAAAATCTCGGACATATCGTGCGAAGCGTATCTCGTCACGAGCGGATTTGCATAATCAGACATAATACCTCCGATAAAAAAATATGGGCGACAAATGCGTCGCCCATACAGCACAAGGGCTTTAACCCTTATTTGTTTTCTTCGTCATCGAATTTGAAATCGATGCCTTTCAAAAGGTCTGCAAGAGTTGCGTTGCCGCTGTCGCTGACCCATTCGTGCGGTTCGTCGGAGTTATCGCGACGATCGCGTTTGCGTTCTTCCGCCTTTTCGGGGTTGTATTCAAACTTCTTTCTGGGAGCGCGAGGAGCCTTGGATTTGACTTCGCCTTCCGCGCCGTCTGCGGCTTCGGGAGCGACTTCTTCGCGAGCGGGCTTTTCTTCGGGAGCGGGTTCAAGTTCTTTCATGGAAAGAGTAATGCGGTTGCCCTCGAAACTGATGACCTTCGCTTCGACTTCCTGACCTTCTTTAAGGAGTTCGGACGCTTCCTTCACATATTTGTGCGAAATTTGCGAAACGTGGATAAGGCCGTCGATGCCGTCCTCGATTTGTACGAACGCTCCGAAAGGATGAATCCTTGCGATGGTGCCTTTGATGACCGTGCCGACAGGATATTTTTCGGCGGCGAGTTCATAAGGTTTCTTTTGAAGTTGTTTGTAACCGAGCGAAATTTTGCCGGTTTCGCGGTCAGCCTTCAAAACGATGAAGTCGTAAGTCTGGTTGAGTTCCAGAACTTCGGAAGGCTCGCTGATTTTCTTCCAGCTGAGATCGCTGATGTGAGCGAGGCAGTCGTAACCTTTGACGCTCACGAACGCTCCGAACGAAGCAAAGCGTTTGACCTTGCCCTTAACGATAGCGCCGGGAACGACGGTTGACCAGAATGCTTCTTCCTTTTCAGCCTTTTCTTCTTCAAGGATGACGCGTTGCGATGCAGTAACGCGGCGACCGTTCTTTTGGAGCATACGCAGGCGAAGTTTCTTGTCAAGATAATCTTCAAGGTTGTTAACTCTGCCGATGCGGATCTGGCTGCCGGGAATGAATACCGTGAAAGCACCGAGACGGCCTTCGAGACCGACGGGATTGCCCTCTTTATTTTTAACGATTTTAAGAGGAGGTTCAACGGTGAATTCTTTGCTTTCAAACGCTTTCAGAGCTTCTTCGTCGTTTTTCTTGACGAGATCGATTTCGCGTTTCGAGAGCGTTACGTAAGTGCTGTCGCCCTTTTTGTTGATAATAACGGCTTCGATAGTGTCGCCCGCTTTGAAATCGTCGGGGTTGTACGTGCCGTCAATGTTGACTTCGGACTTGTCGATGAAGCCGTCTTTCTTTCCGCCGATTTCGACAAAAATACCGTTTTCGTCGGCGTTGATGATTTTTGCGTGAATGCGTTTGCCTTCACGGTAGGTGGTGAAACCTGCGGCTTTGTCGGATGCCATAATGTCATCCATCGTAAGTTCGGTCTTTGCACTTTGAGCGGGTGCATCCGCTGCTGCTGCCATCTCTCCTGCCTCGGGAGCGGCGGTGGCTACTTCGGTAACTTCCTCGGTAGCGGTGTTCTCGGTGGCGTTTTCGAGAACTTCGTTTTGAGTATCACTCATAAAACTTAAAACCTCCTCAATCAACTCATCCGGAGTTGATGCTGCGGCCATCATGGCCAACGTGTTGTATTTTGATATCATCACGGACTGTAAGTCCGAAATTTCCGAGACGAAAAACGTATTGTCGTTTATCGATTTTACAAACTCGTAAAGGCGGTTGCCGTTTGCGCTGGACCGGTCGCTTATCACGACGACGGCGTCGCATCGTTTCGCAAGGGACTTCGCTTCTTCCCGTTTTGCCATTGTAGTATAACAAATTGTATTGAAAAAAACAACTGTTTTATGGGTATATGAAATAATATTTTGTATTTTTTCCTTGATTTTTTCAAATTTTTCTTCAAAAAAAGTGGTTTGAGTAACGACTGCGAACTTTTCGCCGTCTTCAAGGGATATTTCGTCAAAATCGGCGGCAATTTGGGGCGTTTCGGCTGAAAAACCGCAAATTCCCTGCACTTCCTGATGATTTTTGTCGCCGAGTATTATGATTTTATACCCTTTTGTAGAATACTCGCGCACGATTTCCTGCACTTTTTTGACCATCGGACAGGTTGCGTCGTAAACGTTTGCGCCGATACGCGCAAGTTTTTCAAAATCAGACGGCGCGGCGCCGTGCGCGGCAATAACTACGTTGTCCCCGCTTTGAACAACAGAAAGGTCGTGAACGGGATATATTCCTTCGTTTTTCAACCCGTCGACGACCTTTTTGTTGTGAATCAATTCTTTGTAAGTAAGGCAAGGCTCGTGAGTTTTCGCGACGTTAATCGCGCGTTTCACACCGTTGCAAAATCCGAGATGTTCGGCTTTTATTATTTCCAAAAACTTGTCCTGCCTTTACTTTTTCGCTTTTACTTTGCGCGGCGGATATTGTTTCAAGCCGCGTTCTTTTGCAATTTTGTTTGCTTTTACTCTTAACGCCTGCATTTTTTCATACAGGAATTCCGTCGCTTCGGCATCCTGTTTCCTGTCAAAACCTTCTTTCAGAAGGTCGATAGGCTCGCCGACGACAAGGATATTTTTCCGAAACGGTCTGTGCATTCTGAAATAAAGCGTAGGCAGAATTTCAACTTTCGTACGCATTGCGAAAACCGAAACGCCCTTTTTGAACGGCGCCATGACATCCGTACCCGCCTTATTCCTTGTGCCTTCCGGGAAAATCAAGATGTTTTCACCGTTTTTAAGAACGGTCACGACTTTTTTATATGCGTCGATATCCGCCTCGCCGCGCTTCACGGGAATGCAGCCAACGCCGATTAAAAACCAATTGCCGATTTTTGTTTTGAAGGCTTCTTCTTTCACAAGCGCGTTGAAATAATTTTTGAAAAACGCGTTGAAAATGATCGAGCCGTCGGCAGCGGAAGCATAGTGGTTGGAAATAATGATACCGCCGTTGAATTTTTCAAAATTTTCCGCGCCGTAGATTTTTGTCGGCCATATAATTTTTTGCAGTACTCTTGCGGTTATTTGTGCAAATTTTCCGATTTTTGCCATAAATTACTTCTCCATTTTGTTCAGAACGAAATCGATAACTTCGTCAATCGACATATTCGTCGTATCGACAAGAACGGCGTCGTCCGCTTGTTTAAGCGGCGCGAACGCGCGATGCGAATCGTTGTAATCGCGCACTTTGATATCTTCCAGAACCTTTTCATAGGACGGCGCGTCGCCCTTTGCCTTCAACTCCTCAAAGCGGCGTTTTGCGCGCACCTCGGGCGTTGCGGTGATGAAAAATTTGTATTTTGCGTCGGGCAACACGTAAGTGCCGATATCTCGTCCGTCCAGAACGACGCAGTCGTTTTTTGCGATTTCCCGTTGAAGCTCAACAAGTTTAATCCTGACAGACGGCAGCGCGGAAATATCGGACGCGGCTTTCGACACGTAATGTTCCCTGATGAACGGCGTGACGTTTTCCCCGTTGACGATAATCTGTTGCGAGTCGCCGGTGATGATTTTCATATCGAGGTTGTCAAGCATGGGCTTTACAGCCGCTTCGTCGTTGACGTCGATACCTTGTTTTACGGCGACGTACGCAAGCGAGCGATACATTGCGCCGGTATCGAGATATATGATGTCAAGGCGTTTCGCAAGTGCCTTTGAAACGGTGCTTTTTCCTGCGCCGGACGGTCCGTCAAGCGCGATATTGAAGTGTTTTTCGTGTTTTGCCATAAGATAATTATATATAATTCAATAAATAAATCAAGCGTTTTTTCGTTTGAAAATTTCAACGGGATAAGGCGCGCGCGGCGGCAACCGCGCTCGACCACGCGATTTGCAGATTAAACCCGCCCGTGTATGCGTCGACGTCCACGACTTCGCCGATGAAATAAAGATTTTGCACCTTCTTACTTTCAAACGTTTTCGGATTGATTTCTTTGACGTTTACGCCGCCGCTCGTTACTACCGCTTCTTCAATCGGCGCAAGTGATTTGACAGAAAAATCAAAGTTTTTAAGAAGATGCACCAAATTTTTGCGGTTTTCTGCCGAAATAACGTTTACTTTTGTATCTTCCTTAATTCCCGAAAGTCTGACGATAACGGGGATTAGTTTTTTCGGCAACAAATCGGACAATGCGTTTTTGAACTCCTTATTGGAAAAGAGTTTGAAATCGGACAACACCCTTTTGTCAAGCTCTTCGTACGTAAGCGCGGGTTTAAGGTCGATTGAAATTTTCGTGTTGTTCAAATCGATTTTATTTATGTTTGCGCTAATACTTAAAATCGTGGGGCCCGACACGCCGAACGCGGTGAAAATCATCTCGCCAAACTCGCCGACGATTTTTTTGCCGTCTTTAATGACGCTCACGTCGACGTTTTTTAAGGACAGCCCTTCCAACTCTTTCGCAATGTTTTGTTCCGCGACTCTTATGGGACACAGCGACGCTTTCGGTCTTACGATATCGTGCGAAAAACTTTTTGCAAATTTATATCCGTCGCCGGTGCTGCCCGTCAGCGGATAAGAAACGCCGCCCGTCGCAACGACGACAGCGTCGCACTCGATATCCCCGTTGCTTGTGGCGACAATAAAAGTATCTCTCGTCTTTTTCACGCTTTCGACAACGGTATTAAGCCTTACTTCGACGCCGTTTTTCAAAAGCGCGTTGCTCAGCGTTTTTATGACGTCGGACGATTTATTGCTTTTCGGGAAAACCCTGTTTCCGCGCTCAACGACAAGCGACAGTCCGTTTTCTTCCAGAAACGCCATCGTATCTTCGCTCGTAAAGCCGTAAATCGCGCTTTGCATAAATTTTGCGTTTGTCACGACGTTTTCCAAAAACTCACGCGGGGCGCAGTCGTTTGTGACGTTGCATCTGCCTTTTCCCGTGATATAAAGTTTTTTGCCGAGTTTTTCGTTTTTCTCGACAAGAATCACTTTATTGTTTTTTGAAATCATTGAAGAAGCGAGCATACCGCTCGCTCCTCCGCCAATAATAACTATTCTCATCTTTATACCGGATGAATGTTTTCTTCCTTGCTGCCAAGGACGTTGTCCACGCCGTGCAGTTTTGCCTTGCGTTGTTCAAAGAACTTCGTCGCGACCTGCGGGAACAAAGCGTACGACAAAACGTCTTCTTCCTGTTCGTAATAAGGTTTGACTTCTTCCTTGAACTTTTCGTACTCGGGCGGGATAAGGTCGGCGGGACGGCAGGTAATTCTCGGCTCGTCGCCCCAGACTTTCTTGTAAAGTTCGGGATCGGGTTCTGCGGGAAGCGTGCCGTATTCACCATGCAACAGACCTTTCGTTTCCTTGGTTACCATCTTGTAGCGTTCGCCCATAACGACGTTCAGGACGGCTTGCGTGCCGACGATCTGGCTTGTGGGCGTAACGAGCGGCGGGTATCCCAAATCCTTTCTCACGCGGGGTACTTCTTCCAGAACCTCCTGATACTTATCGCTTGCGTTTTGCTCTTTCAACTGATTGATAAGGTTTGAAAGCATGCCGCCGGGAACCTGATACATAAGTGCTTTGATATTGACTTTCAGAACTTTGTCAGAAAGGAAGCCGTCGGCTTTCAGGCGGTCTGCGACTTTTCTGAAATAATCGGACGCTTCGGACAGCACTTCAAGGTCGATGCCGGTATCGTAAGGCGTGCCCTGCAAGGTTGCGACAAGCGGTTCGGTTGCGGGTTGCGACGTGCCGTTTCCGAGCGGCGACAAAGCGGTATCAACGATGTCCGCGCCCGCTTCGATTGCTTTAAGGTTGACCATATCGCCGGTGCCGCACGTGTTATGCGTGTGGATATGCACGGGAATGCCCACCTTTTTCTTGATTTCCGACACGAGTTCGTACGCGGTGTACGGCAACAAAAGGTTTGCCATATCCTTAATGCAGATGATATCCGCGCCCATATTCGCAAGGGTTTCCGCAAGGTTTACGAAATACTCCGTCGTATGAACGGGGCTTACGGTATAACTCATCGCGCATTCGCAAATGCCCTTGTATTTTTTGGTGCTGTCGATTGCCTGACGCAAGTTTTTGACGTCGTTCAGCGCGTCGAAAATACGAATGATGTCGATGCCGTTTTTGATTGAAAGGCGCACGAAGTTGTCCACGACGTCGTCCGCGTAATGTTTGTATCCGAGGATATTTTGTCCCCTGAACAACATTTGAAGTTTCGTGTTAGGCATAGCGTGACGAAGGGCGCGCAGTCTTTCCCACGGATCCTCGTTCAAAAACCTTAAACAAGAGTCAAAGGTTGCGCCGCCCCAACATTCAAGGCTGTAGTATCCTGCCTTGTCAAGGAGCGCGCATGCCGGCAACATTTCTTCAAGGCGCATACGAGTCGCCGCCTGCGACTGATGCGCGTCACGCAATATCGTTTCGGTAATTTTAACCGGTTTTTTTGTAATTTCAGCCATAGTAATCTCCATTTACAGTATTGCAAGCAAGACGCCTGCTGCGATTGCGCTGCCGATAACGCCGGCGACGTTAGGTCCCATAGCGTGCATAAGCAGATAGTTTTCGGGGTCGTACTGACGTCCGACGTCCTGAACGACGCGCGCCGCCATAGGAACTGCCGATACGCCCGCCGCGCCGATAAGCGGATTGATTTTGCCCTTTGAAAGCTTGCACATAAGTTTTCCGAACAATACGCCGCTTGCCGTGCCCATCGAGAACGCGAACACTCCGAGGAACAGTATTTTCAGAGTTTTAAGAGTCAGGAAGTACGGCGCGAACGCTTTCGTCCCGACGACGACGCCCAGCAAAATCGTAACGATGTTTATAAGTTCGTTGCTTGCAGTTTTAACAAGGCGAGGCACAACGCCGGATTCCTTGAACAGGTTTCCGAGCATCAACATTCCGAGAAGCGGCAATGCACTGGGAAGCACGATACCGACGATACCCGTAACGATGATCGGGAACATTATTTTTTCCTTTTTCGACACGGGACGAAGTTGTTCCATGCGGATTTTGCGTTCTTTTTCCGTCGTCAACAGCTTCATAATCGGAGGCTGGATAACGGGAACGAGCGCCATATAACTGTACGCCGCAATTGCGATAGGTCCCATAAGATTGGGTGCAAGCCTGGACGTTACGTAGATTGCCGTAGGACCGTCCGCGCCGCCGATAATGCCGATTGCGCCCGCTTCCTGCGGAGTAAACCCGATAAGCAGCGCGATAAGAAGCGCAAGGAATATACCGACCTGCGCCGCCGCGCCTAAAAGCAACGACTTCGGATTTGCGATAAGCGGACCGAAATCCGTCATCGCGCCGATCCCAAGGAAAATCAACGGCGGGAAAATAACCCATTCGACACCCTTGTAAAGATACCAGAAAAGTCCGCCGGGTTGTCCGTTTGCAGGGCCCGCCATCAATGCGTCGTACGCGCCCGGGATATTGATGAGAAACGCGCCGAAAGCAATGCCGACAAGCAACATCGGCTCAAACTTTTTCACAACGGCAAGGTACACGAGAAAGCATGCTACGACAAGCATTATCAGACAGCCCCAGATACCAAGACTGTATCCTTCGAACCTGGAATAATCGACGACGAAACCCGTGTCGTTCCAAAGGTTTTGGAACCATTCTTTCAGCGTACCGCTCGTCGAGTCGAGCAATATACTTTGAAACATGATGCCTCCTTATGCGATAACGGCAAGTAAGTCGTCGGTGTTGACGCTTGCGCCCTTTGACGCGACGAAAGTAATAACGCCGTCTACGGGTGCAACGATTTCGTTTTCCATTTTCATTGCTTCAAGGATAAGTACGGTCTGACCTTTCTTGACAGCCGCTCCGTTTGTCGCTTTGAAGTCGATGACCGTGCCGGGCATCGGGGCTTTGAGCTGAGTGCCGCCTGCGGGAGCCGCGACGGGTGCGGGCGCGGGAGCCGCTTTCGCTTCTGCCTTTTCGGGAGCGGGTGCGGCGACGGGAGTCACTGCGGGTGCGGGCGCTGCCGCCACGGGGACGACGGGTGCGGGCGCAAAACCGCCTGCGACTTCTTCAACTTCGACCTCGTAAGCCTGACCGTTAACTTTTATATTGAACTTTCTCATATTATTACCTCCGATAACTTAACTTTTTGATATTTCTGACGATAAATTTCTGGTTTGAACCCTCGCATTCTTCGCCCATACAGGCAGAGATTGCCGCGGTGATCGCCGCAACGACTTCGGGTGAAACGCCCTGAAATTGCGTTTCGGACGCGGTCGGCGTAACGATTGCTTTGGGTTTAGGTTCATTTTTCTGCATTTTATTTTTGAACAATTCTTTAAGATTTTTGCGCTCTTTTTTGGGTTTTTCGCCCGATTTTCGCATTATTCTTTCCATAATTGTAAGAACGATGACAATAAGCGCAAGCAATCCGAACACGATAAGAATACCCATAAGGGTGAGTTTACCGCCGATTGCCATCTTTTCGGAAAGTTCCGACGAAAGTGCCGCTATGAACATAAATCACCTCATAAAAGCATTGAAAGCGCGCTTGCGACGTAAGGCTTGACCTCGCGTGCGTCAATGACGGCGTCGATATATCCGTCCTTTGCCGCTTTGAATGGATTGCCCTCGGCAAATGTGTATTTCGCTTTCAGTTCTTCCTTGTCTTGTTGCGGATTGTCCGACAATTTTTCGTCATAGAAGTTGACCGCCTGATCGGACGACAAAGGCGCAATCGTCGCGTCCGAAAAAGCAATCGTGTAATTGAATCCGATTTCTTTTGCGGCAAGCAGTGCGTACGCGCCGCCGATTGCATTTTTGATAACCGCGATTTTGGGGTTTTCGGAAAGAGCCATTGCCGTATATGCCTCGGCTGCGATTTTCGCAACGCCCTTTTCTTCGCATTTAAGGCGTGCCGCGAAACCGTCCGAATCCACGACGCTGACAAGCGGAATATTGTATGCGTCAAGAAGATTTACGAATCTTTTGATTTTTCTGAAATCCTTGCAGGTAAGTTCGCCCTCGACGGACAAAATGCCCACGGGTGCGCCGTCTGCGTATGCAAAGTAGGTTTTCGTCGCCGCCTCGTCACACGATATTTCAAGTGCGGAGCCGTTGTCGCAAATCGCGCCGACCGCGTCCGAAACGCTTTCGACCTTTTTCGCGACCTTGTTGGGATTGTCGGCGATTTTGCTTTCGCCCGACAGGAACGTCAGCACGCTTGCGATCTGGTTTTTAAGAGTTGCGACGTCAGCGTATTCAAGTGCAGCAACGCCCGATTTTTCCGCCGCGTCTTTTCCGAGATACTTTTTCGCGTCCGACGGATTTTTTCCGTCTTTTGCAAGGACTGCGGAAGGTGCGGCAAGCGAAGCGTATCCGTCCGTGCCGAAAATAACGACGTCCGCAACGTTTGCAAACACGTCCATAAGCCCCGTTGCCGCGCCGCGGATAACCGCAACGTGCGGGACTTCGTTTTTCATACTTGCGGCAAGGCGAATGATTTTCGCATAACCTTCAAGGACTTTTGCGCCCTCGTCAAGCCTTGCGCCCGCGCTGTCGATAACCGACACGAAAGGCACTCCGTTTTTGACGGCGGCGTCCATGACGTTTTTGATTTTGGTTGCTTGCGCGCTTGAAAAACTGCCGCGCATCGCCTCAAAATTCTGGACAAATAAATAAACGGGAATGCCAAAAACAGTAGCATATCCCGTTATGATACCTTCGCCCAGAGCTTCGACGCCGTCTTCAAAAGTCGTACCCGACGTAAACGCGCCGGTTTCCACAAACGATTTGTCGTCCGTCAATTCGGAAAGAAAACCCAATGCGGATTTCCTTGCCTCGTCGAGTTTCGACAGATTTTCGTTAAGTCTTTTAATGGTGTCCATAATTCCTCCGGAAACTATTTCTTCATTGTAAATTATACCCGTTTGTCAGTGCTTTGGCAAACGAAAATCGAATAATTATTTTCTTATATTAAAAACTTGAAAAACCTTGTTAAAGGTTCTTCAAGTAGTTGATTTCTTTGTCGGTAAGATACCTTGACGCGCCCCTGCCGAGCCCGCCGAGCCTTAAATCGCCGATGGCAACGCGTTTAAGGAAAATGACCTCTTTTCCGATCGATTCGAACATTCTGCGGATTTCCCTGTTTTTCCCCTCGAAAATGGTGACGTCGTAGGAATAAATATTCCCCTCGATTCCTTTGAGTTTCACCTTTGCGCGCGCCGTCGTCTGACCGTCGTCGAGAGTAACGCCTTTGCGTAGTTTTGCAAGGTCGGCTTGCGGAATGTCGCCCTCGACCTTAACGAGATAGGACTTCGGAATTTCGTTGCTCGGGTGCGTGAGATATTGTGCCAGCGCGCCGTCGTTTGTGAGAATAAGCAGTCCTTCGCTGTCGTAGTCGAGCCTGCCGACGGTGAACAGTCGCTTGTCGACGTTGACGTAATCGAAAACGGTTTTCCTGTTGAATTCGTCGCTTGCGGTGCAAACGCAGCCCTTCGGCTTGTACAGCATAAGATAGGTATATTTGTTGACGAGCGTGATTTTTCTACCGTCGACGGTAACGGTGTCGTTGTCTTCGTTGACCTCGAAGCCGAGCGTCGTTACGGTTTTGTTGTTGACTTTCACGCGACCTTCTTCGACAAGTTTGTCCGCGCCGCGACGGGACGTAACGCCCGAGCCCGCGATATATTTATTGATGCGCATATAACAATTCCTTAATATTTAATAAGTTTATTATATAAAAATTATTAAATAAAGGCAAGTGTTATATCGCCGAAAACGCTTCGTTCAAAAGATTTTCGGAAACGCTCCACATATCGTTTACGTTCAGGACGACGACGGCAAAACTTTTTCCGTCTTTTTCCGCCGCGCTCACCAGACATCTTCCCGATTTTTTCGTATATCCGGTTTTCACGCCGATTGCGCCGTCGTAATTCCACAGCATTTTGTTTTTGTTTTTGAAGCACCTTGAAACTTCGCCGCTCGTGTCGTGGTATTTTGTCGAAACAATGGTACGAAACACGTCGTTTTTCATTGCGTACGCGGTGATTTTCGCAAGGTCGTCGGCGGTCGAATAATGATTTTCGTCGTCAAGCCCGTGCGGATTTGCAAAACTGCTGTTTATTGCGCCCGCCTTTTTTGCGACTTCGTTCATTTTTTCAACGAACTTTTCAACGCTTCCCGACGTTTTTATCGCAAGCGCGACCGCGCAGTCGTTGCCGCTTCGAAGCATCAGTCCGTACAATAAATCGCGATACGAGATTCTTTCGCCGGGGCTCAAATACACGCTGCTGCCTTCGATACCGACGGCGGCGGACGGCACGAATATTTCTTCGTCAAGGTCAAAAACTTCCTCGATTACGGTGATTGCGCTCAAAATTTTCGTGGTGCTTGCAATGGGATGTTTTACTTGCCCGTTGCTGCTTTTTATGATTTTTCCGCTTCTTAAATCAATGACGGCGTACGCGCTTGTTTGCCTTGCACGAGAAACATTATTTTCAGGCGTTTTGCACGAATTTACAAAAATAACCGTCAAAACAAACAAAATCGCAAAAATTATTGTTACTTTCTTACGGTGTCCGCAACCGTTTTCAAAAGGTTTATCCATTTGTCCTCCGTATAGTTTTTATCGACGCCGACGTATGTCGTTTTTTCGCCGGCAATCAAAATTCCCACGGGCGTCACGCTCATTCCGAATCCGCCTGCGTCGACGTCCGACGCTTTCTTATCGTTTTTCAGAGCGTTACCTTGTCCGCCGACGTACCCGACGCTGACTTTCGACAGCGGTATTACCGTAGTTTTTTCGTCGATGACGACGGGCTTTCCGACGACTTCCGAAAAATCGAAATGGTTTTTTATTTTCTCAATGTCCATATATCACTCCTTTAAAAAGAGAAACCCACGCTTTTACGTCGAAATACGCGTTCGTTTTCCCTTTTTTTCCCTGTATTATTTTTACGTTTACGTTTTTTATATTAAGGGATTTAACTGCGCCTTTTATCATTGCCGTAATATATTCGTCGCCGTCCGAATTTATCATAAGCGTGATTTTCTTAATCGCAATAAGTTTTCGTAAATTTAGGTTTTTTTGCGATTTTTTTGGTTTTTTGTCAAAACTTTGTCCGTTTATTGTAATTTCAAATATACCGTTTATCTTTTGGACGATAATCTTGAACGCCTTCACGCCGTAAACTTTCACGACGAAAATCATACATTCGCGGTCAACGGACAAATATCCCGTCACGTTTATCGCAATCGCGAAAAACGATACGAAAACGCAAAGACACAATAAAAAAAACACCATACGCTTATTTTGTGCGTACGGTGCGTTTTTATGAGAAATATTATTATTTGTATTCTTCGTATTCTTCGTCTTTCAAAAAGTCGGGAACGTCATTGAAGTCCTCGTCCATATCGTCGAAATCGTCGTTGTTTTCGGGCTCGATTTGCGTCTCGTCCGCGGCGACGTCTTTTGCCGAAAACTCCGGCACTGCGCCGCCCACCTCGATAAAGTCGGGCTGATCGACGTTGAGTTCTTTTTCAAAGTACAGCCCGTCGCGAGCGGTGTCGCGGAAGTTTTTGTCCAGAATCGAGATTCTGTCAAGCACTTCGTTGTAATCGGGCAGGTTTCCGAGGTTTTCCAGCTGAAATTTCCTTAAAAACTCGTCGGTCGTGCCGAAAAGGAACGGGCGTCCGACGGCGTCTTTTCTGCCCTTGACCTCGATAAGATTGACTTTCATCAGAACGCTCAAAGCGTAATCGGGATCTTTGCCGCCCTTAATATCTTCGATTTCCTGACGGGTAACGGGCTGTTTGTATGCGATTATCGACAAAACTTCCAACAAGCTTTGCGACAAAGCCTTTTCGCGGATGGGCGTCAGCACTTCGACAAGTGTGTCGCCGTAGCGCGGATTTGACGTGAATTGCAGTTTGTCGTTGAAACTTGCAAGAACTATGCCGCTGTCGCCGCCGTACTTGACTTTCAATTCTTCGACGATTTTATTAAGTTCACGCGTGGTAAGGCTCGGGATACGTTCGATAATATCCTTTTTGGAAACGGGCTCGCCCGAGGCGAAAATCAACGCTTCGATTGTTTCCTTAATATTGTCCATCTAATTTTTCCTCCGAATTTACAAGCGGCGTTTCGACGCCTTCCTTGACGGTAATTTCGATATCCTTGAATTTTTCTTCCTGATGCGCGGAAATTTGTTGTTTTTTCATGAGTTCCAGCGTGGCAAGGAAGGTATTTATCGCGTCGATTTTGTTGAAGTCCTTTTCGATAAGGCTGAAATACGACGTTTTCTTTTGTTCAATCAGCACCTCGCAGATATGGTGCATGCGGTTGTCGATGGAAAACCTTTCTTTCTGAATGGTCTTCGGTTCAAGCCTTAATTCCTGCTGGACGGCGCGGTACGTCATTTTTGCGTAGGCGTCGATGAGTTTGTCAAGGTCAAAGTCTTTGATTGCAAGACGATAATCGTCTTCCGAAAACACGGGTTCCCTGAAAAAGCGGTTTATGGTTTCCAGCCCCTGCAGTTTTTCCGCCTGCATTTTGAACATTTTCAGTTCTTCGAGGCGGCGGTACAGGTCGCGCTCCGGCAGGTCGTCGGGAGTTTCATCGACGTTTTCCGTGGGAATAAGCAGTTTCGACTTGATTTCGATAAGCTCGGCAGCCATTGTGATAAACTCGCCGGCGTACTCGATTTCCTCTTCCGTCCAGTCTTCGATAGGTCCGATTATGTCAAGGTACTGCTGCGTGATGTCGCTGACGAAAATATCTTCGATTTCGATTTTGTTGCGCCTGACGAGATATAATAAAAGATCCAGCGGCCCGTCGTAAATACTCAGGTCATAGCGGTACTTCTTCTTGTCGTAAATATCCTCGTCGTCGCCCATAAGGACGTTTTCGACGGCAACCGTTTTTCCGTCGATTTTCTTAAAATATTCTTCGTCCTTTTTCGAAAACTTTTTAATATCCATCAGAATGATCCCAAAACTTTGAATATAAGATTGTAAACTGCGTTCAGAAACAGGCTGAACATATTGTACTTGTCGGGAATGAACGATATCGCGATAAGCACGACGATAAGCGGCCAGCTGCCGTATCTGTACATGAACTTCACGTATTTGTTTGTGGGACCCGCAAGCGTTTCCACCACGCGGAATCCGTCAAGCGGGAACACGGGAAGTATGTTGAAAAGCATCAGCGAGCAGTTGAGAATTATCCCGTATATCAGGAAATATGCGACGAGAAAATACAAAACCTCGCCGAAAACCGACGCGTAAACGGCATCCTCCGGGATAAGGTTGATAAGACACAAAACGCCCAAAAACACGGCGGCGGTCAACAGATTTGCAAAAATCCCCGCAAGCGACGTGAATATCGTGTCGCGTTTTTTGTGCCCGAAATTATCGGGGTTTATGGGCACGGGTTTTGCCCAGCCGAATCCGATAAGGAAAAACAACACAAGACCGAACACGTCGAAGTGCGCCATCGGGTTGAGCGTGAGCCTGCCCGCAAGTTTCGGGGTTAAGTCGCCGCATTTGACGGCAACGCGGGCGTGAGCGTATTCGTGAATCACGATTGCGAACATTGCCGCAAGCGCGTATGCCACGATAAGTATGAATTTGTCCCGCGCCGAGTTCGACGAAGTTAAGATGCTGAAAATCATATTTTTAATACCTATTGTGTTATTGTCGTTCAACGACACAATATATTGTACATATTATAACTTAAAATTAAGTATAAAGTCAATAAAAAACCTTCTTCACAACACGGGAAGAAGGCTTATATAAAGGTTTTTTTACCAATTTGAAAGGATACGTCGTATCGTGTCTAAGAAGTTTTCCTTGCCGACGTTGTCCGCGGCTTTGAGTTCTACGGTTTTTATGACGACTCCGTTCTTCACAATTTTGGCGTTTCCCACGACGTCGCCGCGTTTTACGGGGGCTTTTACGCTGTCTGAAAGTTCGTAAACGATTTCTACGTTATCGTCGCCCGCGCGCTTTTTGAAAACCGACACGTTTTCGTCGGCATACACTTCGACTTCCGATTGCTTGCCTTTTTCGACCTTCACGATTTTGCCGATATTTTCGCCCTTTCGTACGACGACTTCGTTTTCGTACGCCTTAAATGAATAATTGAACAAATCGCTGACGTCCTTGAAACGCTGTTTTCCGTTTTGCTCACCGATGACGGTTGCGATAATTCTCGTGTCGCCGCGCTTTGCGGTTGCGGATAAACAGAACAACGCCTCGGTCGTATAGCCCGTTTTGCCGCCGTCGCAGCCCGGATAAAACTTCACGAGTTTATTCGTATTCGTCATTGTGGTTTTGCGTCCGTCGGGGTGAACGTAGTCTTCCAGCCAGATTTTTGAAAACTCGAAATATTCGTCGTGCGACAAAAGATTTTTCAGCATATACGACACGTCTTTTGCCGACGAATATGCGTTAAGCGCAGGCAATCCCGTCGCGTTCACAAAATTCGTGTTTGAAAGTCCGAGTTTTTCCGCCTTGTCGTTCATGCGCTTAACAAAGGCATCTTCGCTCCCCGACGCCGCCTCGCTTAGTGCCACCGCCGCGTCGTTTGCGGAGGCAATAACGACCGCTTTCAATAAATTTTTTATTGTGTGCGTGCTGTTTGCGTCCAGAAAAACCTGACTACCACCCATTCCCGCGGCTTTTTCGGACACGGTAATTTCGTCTGAAAGGTTGAGTTTTCCCGCCTTAACGTCGTCCAGGATAATCGACGCCGTCATTATTTTCGTCATACTTGCGATGGGCAGTTTTTCGTTTTCGTTTTTTGCGTAAACGACCGTGCCCGTGTCAAAGTCCAGAACGTACGCGGACTTTGCGGCGCAACTTATTTCGTCGCTTTGTTCGGTTTTCGCGTTTGCAACGCCGACCGCCGAAAACGACGTCGTTAAAACGGCGGCAAACGAAAACGCGGTAAGCATTTTAAGGATTTTTCTTTTCATATTTCACCTCGCGTATAGCGTAGGCAATCCTTAAATTTTTATTCCTTAAAACGCGACAAGCCTGAATATTTTTGCAAAAATCAGAAACCAAAGCGTGAAAATCACGATATTTATTGTAAAAACAATCAAAACGCACTTAATTATTGTCAAAATATTTTCCTTTGAATTTGTACTTTTAACACAGTTTGCCGAAAACGAAACGTACGGCGAAAGTTGATTTATCAAAACGTTCAAAAGCAATATCGTCACTAAAAACATCGGGATATACACGACGACAAACTGCACGATTCCCGAAAACGCGACAACCGCATACAGGTCTTTTACAATTCGTCCCGACATAAATCCGAGATACAAAAAGCCCGCAAAAAACAACAGCACGACGTATTTGAAAAAAGTCGAAAACATCGCGACGATATAGCACGGTAAAATTATCAGAATGGTTTTCCCGATTATGCGCCCCGTATCGACGACCTTATCCGCTTCGGGCGAGTTGTAAAATACGACGGCAAGTATCAGACCGAAAACGTACAGCAGACACGAAAAAAAGATCTGCGTCTTCGACGACCTGAAAAAATCCGCGATTAAAAACGAAATACCGTGCTTTTTGTAATTCACGTTAAAAAGACTATGCGGTGAGTTCAATTTTTATTCTTTGAAAGGATCGACGCAGCCGCGGTCATGATAAACTGTTTGTTGCCAGGTTTCCCCTTTTTCATATCTATGGTTTCGCCGAATTCGTTGTAAAGCGCGTCGACGTCACCTTTAAGCCACGCGGCGGATATTGCGTTCTGCACGTCTTTTTCAACGGTATCGACGGTTTTTTTGTATTTTTTTGCGATTTCGGCATAGCCGACGTATTTAAGAGGCAATATTTCTTTGCCGCTCGTCGCAAGATAAATCAGGTCGAAAACATAGCGGTACCCGCATTTGTTCGGGATAAACCCCAATGACAAAAGATAATCGGAAATGGTTTTTTGCATACGATTACCATAAGTCCGATTACCTTGAAAAGCGTTGGATAAATTGTTAAATAAAATCTAATTTTGCAACATCCACCCGATAAACACAGCAAATCCCATCGTAGGCTCGCCGACGTAAACGTGCGTAACCGCGCCGACAAGTTTCCCGTTCTGAATTATGGGGCTTCCGCTCATGCCCTGCACGATTCCGCCGGTTTTATTAAGAAGACGCTTGTCGGTAATCGAAATTACCATCGACTTCACGTCGGGCTTACTTTGCCGCTCCGCCTTTACGATGTCGATTTCGTAATATTCGGGTTTCGAGCCCGAAATAGTCGTATAGACGTAGGCTTTCCCGGGTTTGATTTCGTCGATATTTGCGGTTTTGATTTTCTGAAAATTGTTTTCGGCTTTCGTATATTCGCCGAAAATCCCGAATTCGTTATTTTTCTTGATTCTGCCTACGGGATCCGACCTTGAAAACGAGCCGATAAGTTCGCCCGCCTTATCGGGCATTGATTTTTTCACGCCATCGATATATGCGTCGAAAATGCTGCCGCTTGTGAGCGCGGAAATTATTCCCGTTTCGGAATCGGCGATATGATGCCCGAGCGCGCCGAATTTTCCGTCTGTCGTAACGTAGGTCAGCGTGCCGATCCCCGTGATTTTGTCGCGGACGTTCACGCCGAATCTTCTTTCGCCGTTTTTATCGACGACAAATTTCGCACGTACTTCAAACGGTTTCCCGTCCCTTAAAAACGTAAGGATAACGTCGGTGGACGGGAGTTTATTCACGATTGTCGAAATATCTTCGGGCTTTAAGATGCTTTTTCCCGCGATTTTCGTCAGTACGTCGCCGCTTCTGACGCCGCTGTCTTTCATCGGAAATTCCGCGCCGTTTGCGGTTTCGACCTTTGATATTCCCGTGACGATTACGCCGTCCGCGCCGATTTCGATGCCGAGCGGCCGACCGCCGAGATACACTTCCGTTGACGTATCGACGGGCTTTGTCGGCATAACCGCGCCCAACGAATTTACGCTCAGAAACGCAAGAGTAAGGATAATAAAAAATCGGGTACAAATCTTCTTCATACCCGATTATTGTCAGTAAAACTTACAAAACTATTCTGAAAAACGCGCTATTTCACAGTAAAATAATGTCATTTCGCGTTTTTATATGCATCTGCGTGTTTCTTCATTTCAACAGCGTGCGGCAATGCGTGCTCGCTGTATGTGCTGCCGCCGATAAGCCTTGCGATTTCTTGAAGTTCCCCATCTTCGTCCAACTTTTTAACGTTCGTGATCGTCTTGTCGGCGGTTTCTTTTTTCTCGATTTTGTAATGATTGTCCGCCATCGACGCAAGCTGCGGAAGGTGCGTTACCGCAATGACCTGCCGCGACACGCTTATGTTGTACAGTTTTTCGGCAACGACCTGCGCGATGTATCCGCTGATACCGGTGTCGATTTCGTCAAAAACCATAGTGTCGATGCCGTCAAGACGCACCGTGATGTTTTTAAGAGCCAGCATAAAACGGGACATCTCGCCGCCCGATATGATTTTTTGCAAAGGTTTTAAGGGTTCGCCCTTGTTTGCGGAAATTAAAAATTCCACCTTGTCAAACCCGTTTGACGTGACGTCGTCTGCGGTTTTCCCGTCGTTTTCGTCAAAACTTACGTTGAATTTTGCCGACGGCATACCGAGTTCTTTCAGTTGTTTATTGATTTCGTCCTCAAAACTCACTGCGTATTTTCGTCTTAACGCGCTCAGTTCTTCGGCGTCGCTTAAAAGTTCCAAACGAGTTTTTTCGATTTCCTTTTCAAGTTTTGTCGCGCGCGCGTCCGCATTGATTAAAAAGTCGTATTCTTCCTCGGCATTTTTCAAAAACTCGTTCGCGGCTTCCACCGTGCCACCGTATTTTCTCACGACCTGCCTTACTTTTTCAAGGCGTTTCTCGACTTTTTCCAAGGAATAATCGTCAAAGGACAAATCGTCAAGGCAACTTTCAAGTTCGTCCGCGACGTCTTTCACGTCGATTTTCGCGCTTTCGAGCCTTTCTGCGATTTTCAAAAGATTTTCGTCGAATGCCCCCGCGACGTTCAGAAGGTTTATCGCCTTATTCACCGCACCGACAACCGAAAAGTCCGAGCCGCCGTTAAGGAGTTGATTTGCGTCCTTTGCGGCGTTCAGGATTTTTTCAGCGTTTCTGAATTTCTTTCTGTCGGCAAGAAGTTTTTCTTCTTCGCCTTCCTGAAGTTCCGCCTCTTTTAACTCCTCAATCTGATAATTCAGCACGTCAAGTTTTCTTTCGCGGGTTGCGGCGTCGCCGATATTTTCAAACTCGTTGCACAATTCTTTGTACAAATTATACGTTTTTTGCAGTTTTTTCTTGGATTTTTCAATTTTTTCGCCGCCAAAAGCGTCCAGAAGATGAACGTGAGTCGAAACTTTCAAAAGCGACTGATGCTCGTGTTGACCGTGAATATCGACAAGTTTTTCGCCGATACTTTTCAGCATTCCGAGCGTAACCTGCGCGCCGTTTATCCTGCACTCGTTTTTGTCTTTCGTCATCGCGCGCTTCAAAATCAGCACGTCGTCGGGCGTAATCCCAAGGTCTTCAAGGGACTTTTCGACGTCTTCCGACACCGACGAAAACACTGCGGACACTTCCGCCCTTTCTGCGCCGTTTCGTATAAGAGTCTTGTCCGCGCGCTCGCCCAGAACAAAGTTAAGCGAGTCGATGATTATCGACTTGCCCGCGCCCGTTTCGCCGCTTAAAATATTCAGCCCCTTTTCAAGATTCAACGTTAAATCCTCGATAAGAGCAATGTTTTGAATATGCAACGATTCAATCATTTTCAGTCAAGCAACGATTTCAATTTTTCGACGATAGGGACGATTTTTTGCTGGTCTTTGATAACGACAAGAATCGTGTCGTCGCCCGCAACGCAGCCCATAACTTCCGGGAAATTGAGTTTATCGACAAGAGTCGCCGCCGAGTTTGCGCCGCCCGACACGGTTTTAATCACGATAAGGTGTCCGGCATAGTCGATGGAAATGACGCATTCTCTGAAAAGATTGAGCATTTTGCCGGAGCTTTTCTGTTCGGTCGAGGCGGGTTGGGCGTACTTATAAGTCTTGTTGGGAGTCATGACTTTGATGAGTCCCAAATCTTTTATATCGCGCGAAACGGTTGCCTGCGTGACGAGATAACCTTCGTTTCTCAACGCTTCCGCAAGTGCTTCCTGCGTTTCGATTTCGTTTTTATTGATGATTTCGATAAGTTTAAGTTGTCTTCCTGTTCTTGCCATAATATTTCTCCGATTCGTTATTCGACGTCGTTGTGAAGGTCGTCAGCGGGGGTTGCCCAGTGCGCGAGCTTTGAAACGAGCCTTTCATAAAAGTCGTGATGACGCACTTTGATAAAATTCACCGTAAGGTCGGCTTTTTTCACGATGACAGCCGTATCGCCCGAAACTTCCTGTTTTACGTCGCCGTCAACCATCAAAAGTCCGTCCAGACTGTTTTTCGCAAGCCTTATCGAAAACGTATGTTCGTCCGACAAAACAAGCGGTTTGTTCATAAGAGTGTGAGCGCAAATCATGCAAAGCGACACCGCATGCACGTCGGGCGACAGTATCGAGCCGCCTGCGGACATCGAATATGCCGTCGAGCCTGTCGGAGTCGCAAGACATACGCCGTCCGCTTTCGCCGCACCCAGAATCGTGTCGCGCCCTATGAACACCTCGATTTCGACGGGACGGGTGATATCCTTTTTATATACGATGACTTCGTTCAATGCGTAATACGTTTTGCCGCCGTAGGCTACTTCCAGAGCGGTTCGTTTTTCAAGTTCGTACCCGCCCGAAAGCACTTTGTCGATTTCTTTGTCAAAGTCTTCGGGTTCGGTATCGGCAAGAAAACCGCACTGTCCGCGGTTTACGGCAAAAATCGGCGTTTCGAGCCCCGCTTCGGTAATTCCTTCCGCCGCGCGCAAAACCGTGCCGTCCCCGCCCACGACGATAACGACGTCCGCGTCGCCGACAACGTCCGAAAACTTGTTGTACGACATGCCGACAAATCCGCTTTCGCGATAGGACGCAAGCGAATACGTTGCTTTTTTGTTATCGAGAATTTTTTGGATTTGTTTTACGACGGAAATATCGGCGTCGCGGTCAAACCCCGAATAAATGATAAAATGCATAAACCCTAAACCTTCTTTAAGTAATATCCATTATACGGAATAAAAACAAAAAAGTCTATTCGTTTATGCAATTATTATAAGTTTTTTATGAAACTTAAATCGACGCTTTTAACGGGGCGCGATACAAATGCGGTTTTTTTGAAATAAAGAAGATATTCGACGTTTTTGTTTTTGAAGTTGTCGGGGACGGTCGTTATTCCTTCTGCCGAAAAACCGAGTTCCCGCGCGAAAGTCAGAATATCGTTTACGGCTTTCATTCTGTCGACGGGATTTACGACGATTCCGCTTTTTCCGAGTTTTTTCCCTACTTCGAATTGCGGCTTCACCAGAACGACAGCCTGTCCGTCGTCTTTCAACAGATTGAAACAAGCGGGAAGCACGAGTTTCAAGGAAATGAAACTTACGTCGATTGTCAGAAAATCCTTTTTGCCGTTTACGTCGGAAACCGTAATATCCCTTGCGTTCAGAAAATCTTTCACGACGACTTTTTTGTTTTTCAAAAGGTTTTCGTTCAGTTGGGTTTGTCCGACGTCGACGGCATAAACGACTTTCGCGCCGTGTTTCAGCATGCAGTCGGTGAACCCACCGTTCGACGCGCCGATATCGACGCATTCCAGATTTTCAACGTCGATATTAAACTCCGCTATCGCCTTTTGAAGTTTATCTCCGCCAAGGCTTTCAAACTCGTCGTTTTGAAAAACTTTGACATCGTCGTTGTCCGAAACGTCGTACGACGGCTTTTTCTGCGTCACATTATTTACGTTGACTTTGCCCTTTTTTATCAGATTTTCGGCAAAACTTCGTGATTTTAAGTTGTATTTTTGTAAAATAAATAAATCAAGGCGCATTGTCGTATCCTTATTTTTTGCGCGGATTTTCGTTTCTTTTTTTCTTTCGTTTTTCGGGCAAAAGTTCCGCAAGTACCTTTGAAAACATAATGACGAGTTCCGTAGATTTCGTAATCGATAGGTTTTTGAGAGCGGCTTTTCCGCCGACGATTATCGCCGAAATTATCGCGCTGACCGCCACCGCAACGAGTTTTCCCGTTACCGTATCAAGTCCTTTCGTTACGCTTGCCGTGATCACGACGGTGCATGCACCCGACAATATTCCGAAAATATCGCCGATAACGTCGTTGCAGACGTTCGACACGATATCCGCGTTTTCGACAATGTATATCGCGATTTTTTCGCTGCGCCCGCAATGTTTTGAAAGGCGTTTTACTTCTGTTTCGTCGGCGGTCGCGGCGGCAATTCCGATTCCGTCAAAAACGACGTTGCCGACAATCAGGAACAATAACAGCACAAAAATTACGATAAGATTCCCGTTCGACTCCGTCGATTCGGCGACAAAACTGAAAAAAGCCGACGTAAAAAACGTAATAATCGTTGCTTTTAACGCCCAGTGCGAATTTTTGACGCGCCCTTTTCGTTTCAGAAGTCGTACTTTGTTGTCGTCGCCATGCTTTTCCACAAAAGTAATTATGACGGGGGACGACGTAATATGATTATTCGGGCTTAAATTCCTCGCAAAGATTGTTAAGTTCGTCGGTCAGAAGCTGGATTTTCCCTTTCGATTCGTTCAGAAATTTCAGACATTCCTTTGAAAGTTCGATGCCGCTGTTGAAAAGCGCGATGCTTTCTTCCAGGCTTACGTTCTGACCTTCCAATTTTTTCACGATTTCTTCAAGTTTCGAGTATGCGGTTTCAAAATTCATACGTTCTCCTTCTCGACGCCGGTAACGGTCGCAAAAATTCGTCCGTCCGCGCCTTTTAATGAAATATCGTCGCCCGTTTTTACGTTTTCGACGCTTAAAACGGGTAAATTATCGCTGTAAACCCTGAAATATCCGCTTTTTAATATTCTTGTCGGATTGAGGTTGTCAAGCGAGTTTATGGATTTGTTTATTTGATATTCTTTGGTTTTGATAATCGTGTTTTCGGCGTTTCTCATGCGATTGAGCAAAAGTTTCAGCCTTGCAAAATCGTCGCGATACAGTTTTTCCATGCCGCTGCCTACCTTCTGCGCCAGAAGTTTCGTGCGGTTTTCGGCATTTTCAAGGTGTTTTACCGTCGCAAATTTTCCGCGCGACAAAAAGTCGAAAACGTTCTTTTTGTATTCCCGCACGTCGTATGCGATAAGTTCCGCCGCGGCTGTCGGAGTCGCGCTTCTTGCGTCGGCTGCAAAATCGCAAAGCGAAAAGTCGGTTTCGTGTCCGATTGCGGAAATAATCGGCGTTTTCATATCGTAAACCGCGCGCACGACCTTTTCGTCGTAAAACGGCATCAGGTCTTCAAGGCTGCCGCCCCCGCGCGCAAGTATGCAACAATCGTAGCCCAACTTATCGACGGCGTAAAGCGCGGACGTAATTTCCCGCGCGGCAAACTCGCCCTGAACTTTCACGTCTTTCACAACGATGTCGATATTGTCGTTGTATTTTCTTATCGTCCTGCAAATATCGCGGATAACCGCGCCCGATTTGCTTGTGACGACGATAACGTTTTTCGGAAATTTCGGAATGGGTTTTTTATGCGCGGCGTCAAATATGCCCTCGTCCGCGAGTTTCTTTTTTAACTCCTCGATTTTCTGATACAAAAGCCCGATGCCCTGCGGCTCGATCTGACTTACGATAAACGAAAACCTGCCACCCTGAACGTAATAATCGGGGGAACCTACGACGATGACTTTTTCGCCTTCTTTCGGCACGTAAGTTTTTTTGTAATTGAAACAACTGCAAGGGAGTATCGCGCCGCTGTCTTTCAATGAAAAGTACGAGTGCGCGCCCGACGCGCGGAAGCCCGAAATCTCGCCTACTATCGCGATGTTTTTCAACATTTCTTCCGCCTGAAAAATCCTTTTTATGACGGTGCAAAACTCCGTTACCGTCACCAACTGTCTTTCGTTCATACGGGATACTCCAACATGACTTTTCCGAATTTTTGCTTTCGAAAATCGTCGATAATCGCGCGCGCCGTACGTTCGTAATCGTAATCGCCGCCGCGCAAAACGAAACCGCGTTTAACCGCAATTTCTTCAAAAATTTGTATATTTTCGGCGTTTTCGGAAGAAATTTTGTATCTTTCCGTCAATGCACCGCTTTTATTCGTTTTCAAAAAATCGATAAGATTTATCGCCACTTCGTTAATATCCAGCACGTCGTCTTTGATGCTGCCGATGAACGCAAGATGCATTGCGGCGTTCTGGTCGTCGAGTTTCGGCCACAGAGTGCCCGGCGTATCCAGCATATCGACGCCCTTTTGCACGCTCAGCCATTGCTTTGCTTTCGTGACGCCGGGACGGTCTCCCGTTATCGTGCGTTTGCCGCCGCAAAGACTGTTGATAAGCGTCGATTTTCCGCTGTTCGGAATGCCGATGACCATCGCTCTCACGGGGGTGTTCACGCCCTTTTCGCGATAACGTTTGATTTTGTCGTCTAACACGAACAACAACTTTTTCAGGATTTTCGCGTTGTCTTTCCCGTTCGCGCTGTTGCTTGTAACGTAGGCAAAGCCTTTTTCGTCAAAGTACGCGCACCATTTTTTAAGGTCGGATTCTTCGACAAGGTCGGCTTTGTTCAGGACGTACACGATGGGTTTGTTTTTGATAACGTCCGAAAACGACGGATTTATGCACGCCGAAACCGCGCGGCTGTCCAAAACGTAAATAACCGCGTCGACGATTTTGATATTCTCTTCGATAAGGCGCATGGCTTTCGTCATGTGCCCCGGGAACCAGTTAATCTGCATCGTTTTTCGTCAATAAATCGGGACGAACCCGTTTTGTGATTTCAAGCGCCTGTTCGTAGCGCCATTTTCTTACTTTTTCGTGGTCGCCGGACGTCAGAACCTCGGGGACTTCCATTCCCATGAAGTTTTGCGGGCGGGTGTACTGCGGATATTCCAGAAGATTTTCGGAAAAACTTTCTTCCGTCGTGGACTCAGAACTTCCCAACACCCCGGGAATGTACCTTACAACGGCGTTGATAAGTACAAGCGCGGGCAATTCCCCGCTTGTGAGAACGTAGTCGCCGATTGAAATTTCCATGTCGATATCGAGGTCGATAACACGTTGGTCGACGCCCTCGTAACTTCCGCAAAGAATGACGATATGTTCTTCCTTCGACAACTCCTCAACGAGTTTTTGGTTAAGCGGCACGCCGCGCGGCGACATATAAATACGTTTCGCCTTGTGCAAAGGATCGACGCTTTGGATTGCGTCGTGCACGGGCTGCGGCGTCATAATCATACCCGCGCCCCCGCCGAAACTGTAATCGTCGGTTTTGTGATGCTTATCCTTTGAAAAATCGCGGATTTGCGTCAGATTTACCCTGAAAAGGTTATTGTCGATTGCTTTTTTCAGAATGCCGCTGTCGAGTGCCGAAAAAACTTCGGGAAACAGCGTGACGACGTCATACTTGTTCAACTGCGACCTCCTTGAATCGTTTTCCGTCCAAAGTTATGGTTTTTTTGTCGATATCGACGTTTTTGATCAGGTCTTTCAGCGCGGGAAACATCGTTTCGTTTTTGCCGTCGGACACGACGTAAACGTCGACGGCGGCGTTTTGCATAACGTCGGTGAGCGTGCCGATTTCTTTATCGTCCACAAAAACCTTTGAGCCGAGAATATCCACGATAAACCAGGTGTTTGCGGGAAGTTTCACGGCGTCTTCACGCGCGACGGACACGTATTCGTTTTGCAAAAGTTCCGCGTCGTTTCTCGTATCCACGCCCTTGAACTTTACGTACGCGCAATCGTTTTGCACGCGCGAAGATTCAACCGTCATTTCCTGACCTTTGACGGTTGCTTTTTTCAACTTATTAAAACGCAGGACATCGTCGGTGATGGGTATGATTTTTACCTCGCCTTTAATGCCCTGTGCTTTTACGATTTTTCCGATAATCAACATTGATTATTCCTGCGCTTTATCTTCCGTTTCGTTATCGCCGTCTTTCTCGACGATGGAAACGGTGTAAAACTTGTGTTTGCCTTGCTTGCCGGACGCCGCTTTCACGATTGTGCGAATTGACTTTGCGATACGTCCTTGTTTTCCGATTACCTTTCCGATATCGTCTTTCGATGCGGAAATAACAATTTCGGTGGGCTTGTCATCGGCATACTCGACCGTGACGTCAGCGTCGCCGGTCAGCGTATCGACGATATATTTCACCAAATCTTTCATAGTTTAGTCAATTACTTTTCGATGATGCCGTTTGCCTTAAACAGGTTGCGAACGGTTTCAGTGGGTTGCGCGCCGTTGTTGAGCCATTTTTTCGCGATTTCTGCATCGATGTTTACGAGAGCGGGTTCTTTCGTCGGATCATAGTAACCGATTTGTTCGATATACATTCCGTCACGTGCTTTTCTGCTGTCGGTAGCGACGATGCGATAAAAAGGTGCTTTCTTTGCGCCCATTCTGGTTAATCTGATTTTTACAGCCATTGTTTAATCCTCCAATGTAAATTGTTATAAATTTTGATGTTTTAATAATACTTTTGATATTATCCGATATTAAAACGGGAATTTCATGCCGCGCATGCCATTTTTTGAAACGCGACGCATCATTTCCTTGCTCATGTCGAATTGCTTCAACAGTTGGTTCACGTCCTGAATTGAAGTGCCGCTGCCCGCCGCGATTCTTTTGCGCCTGGACGCCTTGATAATGTCCGGATTATTGCGTTCTTCCGGCGTCATCGAAAGGATAATCGCTTTCGTTTTAATGATTTTGCTTTCGTCGATATCGTCTTCGTTGACCTTTCCGCCAAGCCCCGGCACCATCGACATAAGTTTCCCGATGCCGCCCATCTTCTTCACGCTTTCAAGCTGATTCAGGTAATCTTGCAGAGTGAAAGAATTGGTCTTCATCTTCTTTTGAAGTTTCAACGCTTCTTCTTCCGAAAACGCTTCTTGTGCCTTTTCAATAAGCGTCAGAACGTCGCCCATGCCAAGGATTCGGCTTGCCATACGGTCGGGATAGAACGGCTCGATATCTTCCATCTTTTCGCCGCTGCCGACGAATTTTATGGGTTTGCCCGTCACCGCTTTTATCGAAAGCGCCGCGCCGCCGCGGGTATCGCCGTCGAGTTTCGTGATGATGACGCCCGTGATGTCAAGTTTTTGGTTGAAAGTTTCCGCAACGTTGACGGCGTCTTGTCCCGTCATGCTGTCGACGACAAGAAGAATTTCATTGGGTTTTACTTCCGCTTTGATTTTTTGCAGTTCTTCCATCAACTGTTCGTCGATGTGAAGTCGTCCCGCCGTGTCGATGATAAGAACGTCCGCGCCTTGCCTTTTCGCCTCGTCCAAAGCGTCTTTCGCAATCTTTACGGGGTTGATTTGTCCTTCTTCGAAAACGGGAACGTTGACTTTCCCGCCGACAACCTGCAACTGCTTTATTGCCGCGGGACGATATACGTCGCACGCCGCAAGCATAACTTTTTTGTTTTGTTTTTTCAGCATCCCCGCAAGTTTTCCGCACATTGTGGTTTTGCCCGCGCCTTGAAGACCGCACATCATAATGATTGTCGGGGGTCTGTCCGCCACCGCAAGTTTGCTGTGCGTGCTGCCCATAAGCGCGATAAGTTCGTCATTGACGATTTTTATAACTTGTTGCGTGCTGTTAAGACCTTTCAGGATATCTTCGCCAGAGGCTTTTTCGGACACTCTGTTGATAAAATCCCTTACGACCTGAAAGTTTACGTCCGCTTCAAGCAGCGCGATTCGGATTTCGCGCATTGCCTGCTTGATTTCAAGGTCGGTCAATTTGCCTTTTTCACGCATTTTCGAAAAAACGTGATTAAGTTTTTCCGACAAACTGTCGAATGCCATATTACTCCTCCAAAAGCGCGACGGCGTCGTCAAGACGCTCAATCACAGCGCCGACGTTTCCCTTCTTCGCGTCTTCCTTTGCCGCGTTTATCGCGTCCAGAATGCAGGAAGACCTTTCGATAAGGCGAAGTTTTTTGTCGACGTCTTTCAGCGTTTTCACGCTTCTCACAAGCACGTCTCTTACAGCCTGTCGCGAAACGTCAAGGTCGGACGCGATTTCAAACAATGAAATGTCGCAGTCGTAATACTGGCGCATAATCTCCGCCTGATGCGGCGTAAGCAGCGCGCCGTAAACCCTCAGTAGTTCGCTGACGTTAAGTTTTTCGTCGATATCAATCATAAAAAACAACTGTAAAGGCTTTTACCTTTACAGTCATTATAACAAATATAATTATATTGTCAATCGTTTATCGTCAGTTTTCAAAAATAGCGTCGACAAATTCTTCGGGATCGAACGGAAGAAGGTCGTCGATTTTTTCTCCGACACCGACGAATACCACGGGAATTTCCTGTTCCGCGGAAATCGCCATAACCACGCCGCCTTTTGCCGTGCCGTCGAGTTTTGTTAAGATTATGCCGTCGATGTCGATTGCTTCCGAGAAAATCTCGACTTGCGACAATGCGTTTTGTCCCGTCGTCGCGTCAAGCACGATATAGCTGCGATAATCGGCGTTCGGCAGTTCCCTGATGATTACCTTGTGGATTTTTTTGAGTTCGTCCATAAGGTTTTTCTTGTTGTGAAGACGTCCGGCGGTATCCACGAGAATAACGTCGTCGCCCCTGGCTTTTGCCGACGAAATCGCGTCAAACACAACGCTTGCGGGGTCGCTGCCTTCCTTATGTTTGATAATTCTGACGTTCGCGCGGTCCGCCCACACTTCAAGTTGATCGGACGCCGCCGCCCTGAACGTGTCCGCGGCAGCCACAACGACGCTTTTCCCGATTGATTTGAAATAGTTTGCAAGTTTGCCGATTGCCGTCGTTTTTCCGACGCCGTTCACGCCTGCAAGCAAGATGACCAAAGGATAGTCGTAGTCGGGAATGTCGTAGCTGATGCTGTCCACCATGATACGTTTCAAAAGGTTTTTCGCCTTTTCGGTATCGGTGATTTTTTCGCGATAGACCTCGTCCTTGAACTCGTCAAGAATCTGTTCGGTTGCGGTCACGCCCATATCGGCGGTGAGCATCGCTTCTTCAAGTTCCTCGTAAAAGTCGTCGTCGAGAGCGCGTCCCGAAAACGCCGCGAAAATCTTTTTGCCGATATTGTCTTTCGTCTTTTTAAGACCTTCTTTAAGTTTGCTGAAAAATCCCATATTATCAGTTCTCCTTCGTTGCGTACTTCAACGCTTCGGACAAGTTGACCGACAAAAGCGTCGATACGCCGCGCTCTTCCATGGACACGCCGAAAATGTTGTCCGCGATTTCCATCGTCGGTTTTCTGTGCGAAATGATGATGAATTGCGTGCGTTCCGAAAAATGTTTCAGATACTTTGCAAGCAATCCTGCGTTCGCGTCGTCCAAAGCGGTGTCGATTTCGTCCAGCACGCAGAACGGCATCGGACGCATCTTGATAATCGCAAACAAGATAGCGATTGCGATAAGAGTTTGCTCGCCGCCCGAATAGGACGAAATGTTGAGCATGCGTTTTCCCGGGGGTTGCGCGTAGATTTCGATGCCCGATTCCAGCGGATTTCCGTTGGGATTTTCCACGATTTCCAGCTTCGCGCGGCCACCGCCGAACAACGCCGTGAACGTTTCTTTGAAGTTTTCGTTGATTTCGTTGAAAGCGTCGGTGAATCTCGTCGTCATCTCGGTCGTCAGATCTTCGATGATTTTGATAAGGTCGGCTTTGCCTTTTTCGATGTCTTCGCATTGCACCTTTTCGTTTTCAAAGCGTTCCGACACTTCCTTATATTCTTCGATCGCGTGCGGGTTGACGTCGCCCAAAGCGTTAATCGACTTTTTCAGGCGGCTGATATTCTGTTGCGCGTCCTTGATTTCAAATTCTTCATTCTTGAATTCAAGCGCGGTCTGATATGTCAACTCGTACTCTTCCCAGATATGCTCGTGCAGATATTTGATTTCGTTGTTGGTTTGTTCCAACCTGTTTTCTTCCTTAAAGCGTTTTTCTTTAAGGTCGTTAATGGTTTTGTTGAGCGTATCGCGCTTGCCGTCGATAACGGAAATTTCCTCATTCGTGGACGCTTTCGTCGCCTTGAACGCGTTGAGTTTCCCTTCGATATCCTCGATTTTTCTTCTGTCATCTTCGCTTATAGCCTTGCGTTTGCCGGCGTCTTCGATCTGTTTCAGACTTGCGCGGTTGGTCGTGAGCGACGCGGATATATCGAGGAGCAGATTGCTGATGCTCTGACATTCCTTTTTGAGTCGTGAAATATCAAGGTCGGTCTGGTCGATATCGGTCTTGATTTTCGTCACGTCAAGGCGCACCGACATAAGTTTGTCGTTAAGTTCCGCCTGCAACTTTTTGTTTTCGTCGGAAACGGATTTGGACTGCGCGTTTTCGGCGTCGGCGTTTTCGCGCTGAGCTTTGATGTCGCTTTCCATTTTGTCGGCAAGTTTCAACTTTTCTTCGGTGTCGCGGACGATGTCCGAAAGGCTTTGGATTTCATCGGCTTGCGCCTTGATTTCGCTTTCTGCCGACTGAATGCTTTCTTTGGATTTATTAAACTTTTCTTCGGTGACGGAAAGCTGAATTTTCAGCGCGGAGATTTCCGCCTCGGTGTCTTTTATCGTCTTTTCGGCAAGGACTTTTTCGCGTTCCGCCTCGTTGCACATTTGAACGATATTGTCAAAATCGCGGCGCGCTTTGTCCAAATTCGCCTTAATTTCGGCGATTTCGCGGTCTTTTGCCAAAATATTTGCAACGTCGGGTTTCCTGCTGCCGCCCGTAATCGCACCGTGCGCGGCGATAAAGTCGCCGTCAAGCGTCACTATCTTGAATGTATAGCGATACATCTTGGAAATGCCGATTGCGGTGTCAAGGTTGTTCACGACAAGCGTGTTTCCGAGCATGCCGCGGATAACACCTTCGAACCTGCTTTCGTATTCGATAAGGTCGGCGGCAAAACCTATGACGCCGTGTTCTTTCAGCACGCGCATCTGGTCGGCGTCGGGTTTTCTGCCCCTGATGACGTTTATGGGCTGGAAAGTAACCTGTCCGTAACCCTTGCGTTTTAAGAAGTCAATGATATATTTTGCGTCTTCTTCGTCGTTCGTGACGATATTACGCAACCCGTTGCCGAAAGCGACGTCCATTGCGACTTCCATGCCCTCGGGCGTTCTGATGATTTCCGCGACAAGCCCCTGCGACCTTCTTTTAAGTTCCGGATTGACCTTCATATCCGACATAAGAAGTTGAATCGCGCGACCGAAGCTGTCGTAGCTTTCTTTCGCCTGCACCGCAAGCATATGCTTTGTTTCAAGCGCGGTGATGCGGTTTGTGAATTTATTTTTGTCTTCGTTGAAACTTTTGAGGGTTTCGACGTTGTCAAAATACGCGTTGTTTGCCTCGTTAAGTGTCATATCCAGCGACGCAATTTTGTTTTTTGCGACGGTGATATTGCCTTCAAGCACGGAATTTGCGACGTATTCTTCGTCAAGCGACGCCTTTTTGTCCTTTAACGTGCCTTTCAAAAATTCAAGGCGTTTCGCGCTCATATCGCGTTCCGCGATGTATTTTCCGAGGTTCGCCTTGATATTTCCCAGTTCTTCCGCGGTAAGCACAAGGTTTCTTTGCGAGATTTCCCTTGCTCTCTCGTCGTCGGAGAGTTTTTCGGTGACGGCGTTGTACTTTTCGGTAACGTCTTTGAGTTCCGCCTCCAACTTTTCAAGAGTGCCGGTTTTTACTTCCTTTTCGGTGACTTTATCGACAAGTTCCTTTGACTTCCCGTCAAGTTCTTCCTTTTTGATTTCTTCTTCCTGTTCCAGACGTTTGATTTCGTTGCTGACGGACAAGGCACGCTCGGCGTACAACTTACTTTCGCCCTCGGCAGTCGCAAGCCCGACGTTAAGTTTCAGAAGTTCCGCGTTCAGAACCGAAATTTCTTCGTCGATTTTTGCGATTATATCCTTATATTTCTCGTAATTAGTCTCGTTTTCCTGATATTCCTGTTCAAACTTCACGGTGTCCAGAATAATTTTTTGGAGTTTTTCCGTGATGGCGTCGACAACGGACTTGTTGTTTTCGTAACGATAAATAAAGTAATTGATTTCGGCGTCTTTAAGTTCCTGATAAAGAGCGTTGTACTTTTCGGTCGCGCGGGCTTGCTTTGCCAGCGGTTCAAGCCGAAGTTCCAGTTCGTGCAAAATGTCTTTTACGCGCGCAAGGCTTTCGTTGGCGCGGTCGAGTTTTCTTTCGGTCTCGTCCTTTTGCGCCTTGAAGTTGGCAATGCCCGCTGCTTCTTCAAAGATGCTGCGTCTGTCGATGGGTTTCGCCTGAATAATCTGCGCGACGCGCCCTTGTCCGACGATGCTGTAACCTTCGCGGCCGATACCGGTGTCGTGCAAAAGCGTAATGACGTCTTTAAGGCGGCATTTTTGCTTGTTGATAAAGTATTCGCCGACGCCGCTTCTGTCGATTTTTCGTCCTAAAACCACGTCGTCCGACTCGATCGGGAAAATGCGGTTTTTGTTGTCGAAATACAAGTTGACTTCGGCGTACGACAATGAACGGCGCGCTTCCGTACCCTTAAAAATAACGTCGGTCATCGACTTTCCGCGCATCGCCGAGGGGCGTTGATCTCCAAGAACCCATTTTACCGCTTCCGCAACGTTGGATTTGCCGCAGCCGTTCGGTCCGACGATGACGGTGATGCCGTCCTGAAAAGTAATTTCCGTCTTGTCTGCAAAGGATTTGAACCCCTGCAATTCCATTTTTTGAAAACTCACAAAAAATCTCCTATATCTTGTGATACCTGATTATTATAACACAAAATATAGGAGATTGAAAAGTAATTTAAGTCTCTTAAATTATTTATTCGTTATCAATTTTTTGTACGCGACTTTCGCCGCCATTTGCTGGGCTTCTTTTTTGCTGCCGCCCGCGCCTTTGCCCATTTCTTCGCCGTCGATATAAACGATAAATTCAAACTTTTGTTTTTGCAGCGCGCTTTCGTCGTTCAGTGCGTCTTCGTATCTTACGGCAAGCGAGTGTTTCCCCGCAAACTCGTTGAGCATCGACTTATAATCGTAAAAATTATTGTTGTTGCATTCGCTAAGCCTGATTTTCGGTTCCAGAAATTTCAGAATGAAGTTTTTCGCGTTTTTGATGCCGCCGTCGAGGTAAATGCTGCCGACAATCGACTCAAACAAGTCGCTCATCACCGACGAATTGCGGTTTATGCCCATTTTCGTCTCGGATTCGCCCATAATCAGAAACTCGTTAAGTCCTGTCTTTTTTATGGTTTCGGCAAGGGGTTTTTCGCTGACGATTGCCGCGCGCATACGGGTGAGTTGTCCCTCGTCAAACGACGGGTGTCGTTTCATCAAAGCCTCGGCAATGACGAACGAAAGTATGCTGTCGCCCAAAAATTCAAGGTTCTGATATGAACGTTTTGTACCTTTTTTTACGCCGCTATTGTGCGTAAAAGCGCGAATTAACAGGTTTTTGTCCTTAAATTTGTATCCGATGATGTCTTCGACTTCCGAAAAACTTTCAAGCATTTTCAACCTCGTAATCGGAAAGCGCGTCCCTTATCGCGCCGGTAATATCGCGCCGCGCAAGGTTTGCAGCCTGCAACAGCCCGACCGTAACCGAGCGAGCCTTGGAGCTTCCGTGGATTTTCACAACGACTTTATTTGCGCCCAGAAATACCGCGCCGCCCTTTTCGTTGACGTCCATAGTATGCTTCAGTTTTCTGAGTGCGGGTTTCAATAAAAGCGCGCCGATTTTCGCGCGGAGTCCGCCGGCGTTTATATTGTCTTTCAGCATTTTGAAAATGGAAAGTCCCGCGCCTTCCAGGCTCTTCAACGCGATATTTCCGTTGAAGCCGTCCGCAACGACGACGTCGTATTTGCCGGAAATAATATCCCGCGCTTCCATATTGCCGAGAAAGTTCAGTTTGCTGTCTTTAAGCAGCAAAAACGCCTCGTGATTGAGTTCCGAACCTTTTTTGTCTTCCGTGCCGTTTGACAAAAGCGCGACTCTTGCGTCGTTTTTTCCCGTCGTGATTTTGTAATACGCGTCCGCCATAATCGCAAAATGCAAAAGGTTTTGCGGCTTGCAGTCTACGTTCGCGCCGCAATCGCACAGCACCACGCCTTCGTTATTGCCGTCGACAGTCGGAAGCAACGCCGCCATTGCGGGACGGGATATCCCTTTGATTCTTCCGATTTTCAGAAACGCGCCGGTAAGCAACGCGCCCGTCGAGCCTGCCGACACGATGCCGCCGATATCGTCGCGGTTTTTCAGCGCGTCAAAGGCTTTCACCATACTGCTTTCGGTTTTTTTGCGGATTGCGTCGGTGGGTACGTCGTCGTTCGTAACGACGTCTTGCGCATCGATGATTTCGATGCGGTCGGAATTTCTCGTGACAAGCGTTTTCAGAACGTCTTCTTTTCCCGTAAGCACGAGAGAAAGGTCCAAGTCGTTGTCAAGTGCGTCAAGCGCGCCTTTTACTATTTCTTCCGGGGCGTTGTCGCCGCCGTAACAATCAAGTACGATTTTTGTCATAAATACCCTTGTTTTTCTTAATTTATCAATTAAAAACAGTATATCATATTCAAAATGCGTAAGCAAGCGATTTATTATATGCAAGACCTTCGCGTGCGTTTACGACGTTTTTCGACAATATTCGTTTTTACGGTAAAAAAATAACCCCGCGTATGCGGGGTAAAAACTTTTTTTAATTAAGCGTTCAATGCTGCTTTTGCTTTTTCGCAAAGAGCGGTGAAAGCGGGCGCGTCGTTGACGGCGATGTCTGCAAGAACCTTGCGGTTAAGGTCGATACCTGCGACTTTCAAGCCGTGAATGAGCGTGCTGTAAGACATATCGTTCATACGAGCGGCTGCATTGATACGAGCAATCCAAAGTTTGCGGAAATCGCGTTTTTTGGCTTTACGTCCGACGTAAGCGTAGTTTTGCGATTTCATAACAGCCTGGCGAGCTACGCGGTAAAGTTTGGACTTGCCGCCCCAGTAGCCTTTGGCTTGTTTCAAGATTTTTCTGCGTTTTTTAACGGCGTTGACGCCTCTTTTAATTCTCATATTCTATACCTCCGACTTAGTACGGCAATTGACGTTTGATGTTCTTGGCGACTTGTCCTTCAAGGTAGTAACCTTTTCTCAAATTGCGCTTTCTTTTGGTGCTTTTCTTTGTTAAGATGTGCCTTCTGCCCATTTTGCTGCTTTTAACCTTACCGGATTTGGTAACGGTAAAACGCTTGGCGACAGTAGTTCTGGTTTTTTGTTTAGGCATATTTCTGTCCTCCAATGATTATATAAAGTTATTACTTTTTGTTGTTGACGGGACTTATCGTCGTGGAGATGATACGTCCTTCGAGTTTGGCGGGTTTATCCACCTTGTAACTGCCTTCTTCCAGCATTTGCAGGAATTCGGAAACGACTTCGAAAGCGAGGTCGGAATGTTGCATTTGTCTGCCTTTTAAGCGCAAAGCGATTTTGATTTTGTTGCCTTTTGACAAAAACTTTGCGGTCTGGTTGGCTTTCGTTTTCATATCCCCGACGTCGATTGTCGCCGAAAGTTGAATTTCTTTAAGTTCGACAACGCTTTGTTTTTTGCTGTCCTCTTTTTCGCGCTTTTTCTGGTTGAAAAGATATTTTCCGTAATCGATAATTTTGCACACGGGCGGAACGGCAGTCGGTGAAATTTTCACAAGGTCAAGACCTTGGTCGGCTGCGAGTTCAAGAGCGCTTCTGCTGGACATAATGCCAAGCATCTCGCCGTTTGAGCCGATAACCCTGATTTCAGGATCGCGGATTTGCTCGTTAATTTGCGTGGATTTATCCGGTTTTATAAAATTATCCTCCTTGCGCCAAGCGCATTATAATGCAAAAAAAAGGTAGTTTCCGCAAACAGAAACTACCCTTACAAAAGATTGACTTTTTAGTAAGAACCGGTGAGCCTGATTGCTGTCGGTGAGAAAGGTAATTTCTACTTGCGGACTAATAATATCAATATTATATTTTATTGTCAAGCAATTTTGAACTTATTTATCCAAAATTTCCAGAAGTTTAAGGTCGATTTTGGTCTTGTCGCCCTCTTTCATAACCTTGATGACTTCCGCTTTTACTCTGTCGCCGATGTTCACGACGTCTTCAACCTTTTCGACGCGCTTGTCGGAAAGTTTCGAAATGTGAATCATGCCGTCTTTGCCGGGAGCGATGTTGACGAATGCGCCGAATTGAAGGATACGTACGACGGGACCTTCAAACACGTCGCCGACCTCGGGATCTTTCGCGATTGCAAGGACGATTGCCTTTGCGCGTTCTGCGCGGTCGATGTCTTCGCAAGCGATAAATACCATTCCGTCGTCGCTGATGTCGATTTTGACGCCGGTTTCGTCGATGATCTTGTTGATGACTTTTCCGCCGGATCCGATGACGTCTTTAATCTTGTCGGGATCGATGTTGAAGCGGATAATCTTGGGCGCGTATTTCGAAAGTTCTTTCTTAGGTTCCGCGATGCATTCCGCCATCTTGTTAAGGATGAAGAGCCTGCCCTGACGAGCCTGTTCCAAAGCGGTGCGAAGGATTTCTTCGTTGATGCCCTTAATCTTGATATCCATCTGGATTGCGGTGATACCGTCTTTCGTGCCGGCAACCTTGAAGTCCATGTCGCCAAGGAAGTCTTCAAGTCCCTGAATATCGCTCATGATAGCGACTCTGCCGGTTTCGTCGTCCTTGATAAGTCCCATTGCGATACCTGCGACGGGAGCCTTAATAGGTACGCCTGCGTCTTCAAGAGCCATCGTGCTGCCGCATACGCTCGCCATAGAAGTCGAGCCGTTGCTGCTCAGAATGTCCGATACCGTACGGATTGCATACGGGAATTCGAGTTCGTCGGGAAGGACGGGTTCAAGCGCGCGTTCTGCAAGTGCGCCGTGTCCGATTTCGCGACGTCCGGGCGATTTTGCGGGTTTCGCTTCGCCGGTCGAATACGGGGGCATGTTGTAGTGATGCATATATCTCTTGTAATTGTCGTCGTCAAGACCTTCGAGCTTCTGCACTTCGGAAATCGTGCCGAGCGTGCAAGTCGTCAAAGCCTGGGTTTGTCCGCGGGTAAATACCGCGCTGCCGTGAACTCTCGGCAAAATGCCGTGTTCGCACCAGATAGGACGAATTTCGGTGAGCGAACGACCGTCGGGACGAATACCTTTGTCAAGGATTTTCGCGCGGACTTTGACTTTCTTCAAAGCGTAAAGCGCGTCGCCGACAGAACTTAAATCGTCGGGGAAAATGTCTGCGAAGTGTTCAATCGCTTCTTTGTTAAGAGCGTCGTCGCGGGCTTCGCGTTCGGTACGGTCAAACGTATCGAGGACGTAATCCATCTTTTTGTCTGCCCACTCGAAAACAGCCGCTTTGACTTCGTCGCTGGGGAGATAAAGATGAACTTCCTGTTTTGCTTTTCCGCACGCTTCCTGAATACCTTCGATCCAGGTGATGATTTTCTTGATTTCTTCGTGACCGAACAGGATTGCGTCAAGCATTTCTTTTTCGGAAATGATGTTTGCGCCCGCCTCGACCATCATGATTGCGTCTTTCGTGCCCGCAAGGCTCAGATGAAGCTTGCTCTTTTCGCGTTCCGCGGGCGTGGGGTTGATGATATATTTGCCGTCAACGTATCCGACGACAACCGACGCCGTGGGGCCTGCGAAAGGAATGTCGGAAATGCTGAGCGCGATCGAGCTGCCAAGCATGCCGAATACCTCGGGCGGAATTTCTTTGTCAACCGAAAGCGCGGTTGCGACGACTGCGACGTCGTTCAAGCAGCCCTTCGGGAACAAGGGACGAATGGGACGGTCGATAAGACGCGACGTAAGAATCGCCTTATCGGAAGGTCTGCCTTCTCTCTTTTTGAAGCCGCCGGGGATTTTGCCCACTGCGAACATTTTTTCTTCGAAGTCAACGCCGAGAGGGAAAAAGTCGATTCCGTCACGGGGTGTTTTTGCCATCGTAGCATTGGTAAGGACGACGGTTTCGCCGCATCTTATGAGACAACTGCCATTTGCCTGACCGCAGTACGCGCCGATTTCAACGGAGACTTCGCGTCCGCCGATTTCGGTTTTGAAAATTTTTCTTTCCATATACTCTGTCCTCCAAAGACTTCCGCAATTCCCGCAAGAAGTCCAAATTTACGTTTTTAATGTTTTTTTCAAAAAAAACGGGGCGCAAAAGCACGCCCCGAAAAAATTACTTTCTGAGTTCCAACTTCTTAACGATAGCGCGGTATCTTTCGATGTCTTTGCTTTTAAGATAGTTGAGCATGTTGCGGCGTTGACCGACCATCATCAACAAACCTTTGCGGCTGTGGTGGTCTTTCTTGTGCGTCGCGAGATGCGCGGTGAGTTCGTTGATACGAGCGGTGAGAAGCGCGATCTGTACTTCGGGTGAACCGGTGTCGCCTTCCGACCTTGCGTTGTCCAAAATAATTTTTTGTTTGGTTTCCTTATCCATTGTTTTGCCTCCTTCGGTGGATAAATAATTCGCCTTAGGCAAAGTATATCTGCGGAGATTTAGATAAACGTTGCGAAAGGTACGAGAAGAATATTATCATAAAAATAATTTTATGTAAACCGAAAACGCCTACTTTTTCCAAAATTTTTCGTGTCTTTCCCTTAAAGTTTCGGCGCGTTCGATATATCCTTTCACGTCTTTAACGTCGGCAAGACGCTCGATGCGGTTTTCTTCCCTGAAAAGCCGTTTTGAAATCGCGCCCGCGCCCGCCGCAAGAATATTGCAGTTTTCTTCCATAATATCGACGTTGTAAACGCACTCGGTGTCCGGCTTTGCGTAGCCGCTGTTTTCAAGGTTTCCGGTGTTGTATTTCTGACGATACATATAATACGGTTCGTATCCCGCGTCCGTCAGCGCACTTACCGAATAATCGATCATTTTTTCGGCGTCTTTGAGATTAAGCGGTTCGTAATGCGATTCGCTCAATACGCTACCGCGTTTCAGGCTTAAATTGTGCACCGTGATGTTTTCGGGATTAAGGCTTATTGCCTTATCGACGGAATACTTGAAATCGTCAAAGTTTTCCCCGGGGAGCGTCGCGATTAAATCCATATTTACGATGAAATCGTAATTTTTCGCAAGGTCGTACGCCCTTAACGTGTCTTCGACGGTGTGCGCCCGTCCGATAAGTTTCAGCGTTTTGTCGTGGAAAGTCTGCGGATTTACGGAAATTCTCGTGACGGCGGTGTCCGCCATCATATCGAGGACTTCTTTCGTGAGCGTGTCGGGACGTCCCGCCTCGACGGTAAACTCCTTTGCCTTGAAATCGCAAAGGTCGATAAGGCTTTTGAGCATTGGGACAGGAATCGACGTCGGCGTACCTCCGCCGAAATACACGGCTCTGACCTTGAAATTGTTCTCGTTTATGACGTTTTTTATAATACTTATCTCGTTTTTCAGCGTTTCAATGTAACTTTCAAGGTATTTTCTGAGTTGTTTCATCGAAACCGCGACAAAGCTGCAATAAGCGCATCGTGTCGGACAAAACGGGATATTCACAAACACGTCGACTTCGTCTTTTCCGATTTTCAGCAGTTTTTCCTGATTTTTTACAATCCTTGCGACGTGCTCGGCTTTCTCGGGCGTTACGTCGAAAAACCCGGTAAACTCCCCTTTTGCGTCAATACCTTCGCGCAATAATTCGGCATATAGTTTCGTCGGGCGCACGCCGGTCAGACAACCGTACGGCAGCCACTCGCCAGAATACTCTTTCAGCGTTTTGTAAATCGACCTTTTTCCGAAACGCCGCGCAAATTTTTTCTTGTTCAGCGTGTCGCCCCGCAAATCGTATTCCTCGACGGTGGTTTTTCCGCAAATCGTCGACGTGATTAATATTTTGTCGTCGGTTATCTCGTCGTTGTAAAAATACTCGTCGAATCCGTCGGTTTTTTCATACGAAAAATTGACGTACGCCTGATACGCACGCACCATTTCCATAAGTTCGTTTTTATTGACCGAGTTTACAAAAACCGCAAGATTTTTCATTTATTCTTCCAAAAAAATAGGGTTATTCTTCTTTTCGTAATTCAAAGTTGTGAAATCGCCGTGTCCGGGATATACGTCGTAATCCTTGTTTATTTCAAAAAGTTTCCTGACGCTTTTCAACAATTCTTCAAAATCGCCGCCGTAAAAATCGGTGCGGCCGTAACTTAATTTGAACAGCGTGTCGCCCGTAAACATTGCGTTTGCCGCGTCGACGATATACGTCATTCCGCCCGCGGTATGCCCTGCCGTTTCGATTGCTTTTATTTCAACGTCGGCAAGCGTGAAAACCTCGCCGTCTTTAAGTCTTACGTCGGCGGAAGTATAAGGAAAGTCGTAAATCCCCATCGCAAGCGCAAGGTTCGACTTGTTCGACAGCATTTTGTCGTCGTTTTCCCCTATGTACGCTTTCACGCCCTGTTCCTTAAAATATTTCACAAGTTCGGTATGGTCGAAGTGTCCGTGCGTGACGATTAAGCCGTCGATTGACAGCCCGTTTGCTTTCACGTATTCTTCGATGGGTGCGGGATCACCCGTCGGATCGACGATAAAGCACTTGTTGCCGTTACTCACGACATAAGTGTTCGTTTGCAATTCGCCCTGAATGAACCTTCTTATAACGCAGTTACTCATTTTCTTTCTCCACGATAAGCGTGACGGGACCGTCGTTTTCAAGCGAAATCTGCATATCCGCGCCGAACTCGCCAGTCGCAAGGTTTTCAAAAATATCCGAAAACTTTTTGACGGTAAGGTCGTACAAAGGTTTGCTGATTTCGGGACGCGCCGATTTGTCGAAAGACGGTCGCCTGCCTTTTCTGGTGTCTCCGTAAAGCGTGAAGTTTGAAACGACCATAACGTTTCCTTTTACATCAAGCACCGAAAGGTTCAGTTTTCCGTTTTCATCCTCGAAAATCCTCAGGTTTGCGATTTTTTCCACGCAATAATCGACGGTCTTCTCGTCGTCGCCGTCCGAAAACGCGCAAAGGACGAGCAATCCTTTTCCGATTTGCCCGCCGCTTTTTCCGTTAATTACTATGCTTGCGCGGTTTACCCGCTGAATAATACATCTCATTTTATCTGTGTACGTCGATGACTTCCGGCAAAGTTTTCAGTTTTTTGATGACGTCTTCGACCTGATCCGTGCTTTTGACTTCCAGCATAACGGTGATTTCCGCGGTGCCGTTGTCGTTGTCCGAGCGCGCAAACGCGCCCGTTATCGATATTTTCATGTTGGAAATAATCGTCGTGACCGCCGCAAGAATACCGCCCTTGTTTTCGCAATAAATCTTCAGCGAGGCAAGGAAGTTCTGACTGATTACGTCGTCCCATTTTGCCTCGATAAGCCTTTCGGGCTCCATATTTTTGACGTTGGGACAATCGACGCAGTGCACCGAAACGCCGCGCCCGCGCGAAACGTATCCGACGATTTTATCGCCCGGCACGGGATTGCAACAGTGCGAAAGCCTGACCAGAAAGTCGTCGTAGCCCCTGATAAGGACGCCGTTTCCCGAAGAACTTTTCCCCGTCGTCGAGGTGGTTTTGATTTCCGCAACCGGGTTTTTCGACAGCAAGTCGCGCTTGAAGTAGTCGATAAGTTTGACGATAATCTGGTTTGTCGTAAGTCCTCCGAAGCCGACCGAAGCGTACAAATCGTCAATCGACGACAGCGTGTAGCGATTCATAATATAATTGAGCCCCGCCGTGCTTAAAAGTTCCGAAAGATTATATCCGCGGCGTTTTGCCTCGCGTTCAAGCATATCTTTGCCGCGCTTGATATTTTCTTCCTTCATTTCCTTTTTGAAGTATTGACGGATTTTCGTGCGCGCCGATGCGGTTTTTACGAACTTAATCCAGTCGCGGCTCGGACCTTTGCCGGAATTCGTCGTGAGAATTTCAACGATGTCGCCGGTGTTGAGCACGGTGTTGAGCGGCACGATTTTTCCGTTGACTTTCGCGCCGATACACTTGTTTCCGACCGCACTGTGGATTGCGTAGGCAAAGTCGACGGTCGTGCTGCCGACAGGCAGATTCAGCACCTTTCCTTTCGGCGTGAAAACGTAAACTTCGTCGGTAAAAACGTTGCCTTCGATATTTTCCAGAAATTCGTGGCTGTCCGACGATTCGCGCTGGGTGTCCATAACTTCGCGAAGCCAGTTGATCTGGTCGTCGATTTTGGTCGCGCCGGTTTTTCCTTCCTTGTATTTCCAGTGCGCCGCGATGCCATATTCCGCAATGCGGTGCATTTCGTACGTGCGGATCTGGATTTCGAAAGTTTCCTTAAACTTCGTGATAACCGTCGTGTGCAGCGACTGATATCCGTTGGGTTTCGGCATTGCGATATAGTCCTTGAAACGCCCCGGGAGCGGCATCCACATCGTGTGAATCGCGCCAAGCACCGTATAGCAATCCTGCACCTCGTTGACGATGACGCGGACTGCGGATATGTCGTAAATCTGCTCGATATTCTTCCCTTGTTTCAGCATTTTTTTGTAAATGCCGTAAAGGTGTTTTTGCCTGCCGTTGACCTCGCCATCGATGCCGAGTTCTTGAAGTTTCGCTTTCAGCTCGTCGCAAATTTTCTCGATAAACTGCTGGCGTTCTTTGGATTTTGTCTTTATAAACTCGACAAGTTCGTAATAATCGTCGGGATAAAGATAACGCATTGCAAGGTCTTCCAGCTCGCACTTGACGAAACTTAAACCAAGTCGTCCGGCAAGCGGCGCGTAAATTTTCAGCGACTGCGTTGCAATTTTGATTTGTTTTTCGGGTTTCAGCGCGTCGAGAGTACGCATATTGTGCAAACGGTCGGCAAGTTTAATTATGATGACGCGGTAATCTTTCGCCATCGCAAAAAACATTTTCCGGAGGTTTTCCGCCTGCTCGTCTTCCGCCGACACGAATTTGATTTTGTCAAGTTTCGTGACGCCTTCCACAAGTTCCAGCACTTCTTTGCCAAACTTTTGTTCAAGTTCGTCAGAAGTTACGGGCGTATCTTCCAGGACGTCGTGCAAAAACGCCGCGACGAGCGTCGATACGTCGTCGAAGCCCAAATCGACAAGGATATTCACAACGGCGCAGGGATGAATAAAGTACGGTTCGCCCGTTTGTCTTTTTTGTCCTTCGTGCGCCGCTGCCGAAAAATCGTACGCCGCTTTCAATTCCTGAAATTCGGCTTCCGAGAAATTCTTTTTAAGTTTTTGCAACAGTTCGTCCATAATACAATTTTTATCTTAATTTTTAATATTTTTCAAGAAAATTATAAATTTTCGAGTTTTCAAGGTTGACTTTTGTTTTTTCGTCAAAAACAAATCCGCCGTTTTCCGCGTTTTTTATCACGCCCAGTTCATACATTATGTAAAACGTCGAAAGCGCCTTGAACGGGCTGACGATTTTGTTGTCGTACAACTTGTATTTAAGCGTCGGTAAACTTGTCGCGTTAAAAAGATTTAAGCGTTTCAGCGTTTTATACACGTCACGGTATTCGTCAATAGAACGACACTTAAAACGCCTTATTTCATCGCCGAAAGGCACTTCTCCCGACACCTTTATTTTCGCTTTCGACGCGCCGTTTACGTACGACAAATACTCGTCCGTGGGTTTATCCAGAAACACGATTTCGTTGTAATAAGAAAAATCGAACTTCTCGTCGGGCGACAAAACGACGGTGTTATACGGGTTCAGCGAAAACGCCCCGCCCGAAGCCGTAAGGTAAAACCCTTTCTTCGTATTAACAAAATTATAATACGAATCATAAGTAAATGCAATATATAAAGTCCCGAAAATTTCGTTGCCGCGCGACGTATTATATGCGGGTTTTTGTGTTTTTTCCGCAAGAAAACTTTCAAGGTGCAGATATTCGATTGCGGATATTTCCGGGTTTTCCTTTTCAACGCTTTCAACGCTGTGGCTTTTCACAACCGCCTGCGTGTAAACTTTTGAGCGGAAAGTTTTGTTTTCAAGCGACAAAATATAGTTCAGTCCGTTTTTGTATTCTTTGAAGTTTTTCATCGCAGAAAACGCCACGACTTCAACATCTTTTTTCGGGTTTGCTTTCAGATGTTCGGTGTTCCCGATTTCCGAAAAGTCGTATTTTTGGTTTCTCGCAAGGAACAGCGGCTCGGGGTTCATAAAGCCGAACGGCTCCAACCTTCTGACGTCGGTGACAGTAGCGAAATCAATGCTTTCGTCATATTCAAGGTCATACAAAACTTCGGGCAAAAAACACGAAATATCATAAGTTTTTTTGACGTATTCGTTAATTTTTGACGTAAAAATGTCAAAGCCGTCTTCCGTCACCGACACGCCAGCCGCTGCCGAATGACCGCCGAAACCGACAACGTAGTCCTTCACACAGGACAAGCAATCGAAAATATTAATCTTTGAAATGCTTCTTGCGCTGCCCTTCAAAAGCCCGTCTTCCGTAAACGTGAAAAGCATAACGGGACGGTTGAAAACTTCGGCAAGTTTCGACGCGGCAATGCCCAGAACGCCGATATTCCACGACTTGTCGTACATTGCGATGACGCGGTTTTCGACAAGATCGTAAGACTTCAACTTTTGCATAATGTCCGCGACGACCTTTTCGCACAGAATCTGTCGTTCCTTGTTGACTTCGTCCAGTGTTTCCAGAATTTTGTCAACGACTTTTTCGTCGTCCGACGTGAATAACGACACGACCGGCGTTGCGTCACGAAGCCTTCCGAGCGCGTTAATTCGCGGGGCGACTTTGAACATAATATCTTGGGACGTAATGGTTTCCTTTTTAAGGCACGCGGAAATACGTCTTGCGTACAAAACTCTGCCCGCGTTCATCTGGTCAAGCCCGAGTTTTGCGATTATGCGGTTTTCACCGACAAGCGGCACGATGTCCGCAATCGTTCCGAGCGCGGCGATTCCAACGTATTTCAACGCTTCGTCAAGCCCTGCAATCGCCTGTATAAGTTTGAACACGACGCCCGCGCCGCAGTAATCCGAAAAAGATTTTCTGTCGACTTTCGGATTCAGCACGATGCCGTCGGGGATAAGTTCCGGAATCGGTTCGTGATGGTCGGTAACAACGACGTCGATGCCCATGTCCTTTATGCACTTCACTTCGTTTTTTGACGTTATGCCGCAGTCGACGGTGATAACAAGGTCGATACCTTCGTTTTTCGTCAGGTCTTCGACAACGATGTCGTGCAAGCCGTAGCCGTCGGAATGGCGGTTGGGGACGTAATACGAAACTTTGTCGATTTTATCCTTTAAGAAGGTGTACAGAATCGAGATTGCGGTAAGCCCGTCGCAGTCGTAGTCGCCGTAAATAAGCACGCTTTCGTTAAGCGAAATCGCCTTGTTTATGCGTTCGACGGCGGCGTTCATTCCGTACAGTTCAAACGGGTTTATGAAGTCGGATTTGTCGGGACTCAAAAACTTTTCGGCGGCTTCGACCGTGTTCACGCCGCGCGACGACAAAAGCCTTGCAACAGGTTTACTTATGCAAAGTTTTTTTGAAAGTTCGTCCGAAAGCGTGTCCGTATATTCTTGTCTTTTAAGATATTTTACCGCCATTTTTCGTAAAAATGTATAAAAAAACCCTCTGAACGAGGGCTTTTTCAATTATTTCATTGCTTTGTATTTTGCATATTGTTTTGCGCGATACTTCAAAATACCGTTCTGCATCGCAGCCCACAACGGCGCCGCAAGGAACATCGACGAGTACGTACCGGCAAGCAAACCGAACAAAATCGGAAGCGTGAAGTGGCGCATCGAAACAACGCCGAGAGCCGTAAGCATAATGACCATAATAAGCGTCGTAAGCGACGTGAACATCGTACGGTTGAAAGTCATTGCGACCGCTTCGTCCGCAACGTCGTTATAAACGATTTTGTTTTTGTCATACAACTTTTTACGTTCGCGCACGCGGTCGAAAACGATAATCGTGTTGTTGATCGAATACGCAACGATGGTGATAACCGCGGCGATGAAACTGCTGTTTATGGGTATGCGGCAGATAACCGTAAGACATACCATAATAAACACGTCGTGCAACAGCGCAAGGACAGCCGCAACGCCCGAGAGCCACTCGAACCTGATAATGATATAAACAAGAATCAGGATAAGAGCAATGCCGACCGACAAGAAGGCTTTTTTTACAAGGTCTGCACTTGCGGTCGAACTTCTGTTGGTGTAGTCGACCTTCACGCCGAACTTGCTTTCAAGCGCGGCTTTTGCAGAGTCGTTGATTTCCTTCATTTTGGTTGCGTCGGAGTTGACGTTTTTGTACTGCACGCGGATACCGTTTTGTCCGCCCGTGGTAACGCCCTGGATATAGTCGACGTTATTAATGCCCTTTTCTTTCAGGATTTCAAGGACTTCGTGTTCGTTCTTGGTGTTGTCTTCGATCATAACGGTCATTTCCGTACCGCCGGTGAAGTCGATACCGAGACCGAAGCCCGTTGCCGCGTTGGTTTTCGCGCCGGTCACCGCAAACACGATGACGAACACGCAAATGATAAGCGCGGGAGCGATGCACCAGAACGGAAGTTTTTTGGAAATTTTCAAATCAAGGAGTTTTTGTTGTAATTTATTCATTATGCTGCCTCCTTGTCGCTTCTTTTAAGCATATAGAGTTTGGGATTATTCATGTTATCGAACGCGCCCAAAAGACTTATGTTGAGCCTTGTGATCAGCAACGCCGTGAACATCGAAACGAGAATCGAAATAAACAACGTGACCGCAAATCCGACGATGGAAGTGCCACCGAAAATCCACATTACGATTGCGCCGATAAGCGTCGTGACGTTACTGTCGATAACCGCAACCGCAGCCCTTCTGAAACCGCGGGAGATAGGACCGCCCTGGCTTGTGATCTTGCCGTCGCTGCCGCGCTGGGGTTTCAGGAACAAATTGTCGCTGCCGAGAAGTCCCGACCTGTATTCGTCCTTGATACGTTCAAAGATAATAATGTTCGCGTCGACCGCCATACCGATACCGATGATGATACCCGCAATACCCGGGAGCGTGAGCTGTACCCACGGAAGCACCGAGCACAGGAACAATACGAGTTCGATGTAGGCAAGAAGCGCCATATCCGCCATAAGACCGAACATTCCGTAAAGTGCAACCATGAAAATCATAACGAGAACAATACCTACGATACCCGCGATAAGGCTTGAACGGATTGCCGTCGTGCCAAGCGTCGGGCTGACGATGTTGGTCTCTCGGACGGTCATATCGACGCCGAACGTACCTGCCTGCAAACGAGTCGCCATGTCGTACGCTTCTTCGTAAGTGTAGCCGCCGGTCGTGGAACTGCTGCCCTGTTTGATGACGGCTTGTCCGTTTGAAATTTCGGAACTGACCGAAACGCTCATAAGTTTTTCGCCGTTGATGTAAATATCCAAGGATTTACCGACGTTATCTTTCGTTGCGGTGGCAAACGCTTTCGTGCCTTCCGCATTGAATTGCAACGAAATGACGTAAGTACCGTTGTTCTTTTCGGTATCGGCTGCAACGCCAACGTTTTTCAAGTGCTTGCTGCCTACGATATAAACGGTTTTTTCGTCGCCGCCCTTCGTGATTTTCAGCGACGCAGGACGACCGATAAGGTCGAATACGCGCTCGGGATCGTCGACGTCGGGAATTTCAACGGTGATCGTGGGGTTGCCCGTCGTGTTGTAAGTTACTACGGATTCGGTATAACCTTTTGACGTGAGCAAGTCTTCCATACTTGCTTTGACGCCGTCAAGACGGATTTTCAATTCGTCCGCGGTGAGAGTTTCTCCGTCGGGTGCTTTCACGTCGAATACGGCAGAAACGCCGCCCGCAAGGTCAAGTCCGAGTTTTATTGAACGCGCATAGCCGGTGTAATCGTACATCGATTTGCCGATGGGGAACGTGGGCACGAATGCAAACACCATTCCGAGGACCAACAAAATGCACGCAATAGTAAAAATCGCAATTGATTTTTTCTTATTCAAAGGTCGTGGCCTCCTAAAATAATAAAAGTTACTTAAATATTATATAATTAAATACTCAATCCGTCAAACGAATACAAAAGATAAATGAAATTAAGCCGAATATTAAAGTAATATTTAAGAAGCTTCCGCCTTTTTAAAACATTTTTCGAAAAAACAAAAATATCCGCAATTTCTTGCGGATAGAAATACTATGATAAAAATCTTTATTTCGATAACGATTTTTCGCTTTTTATAAAACGGTAACCCTTCCGGGCGATACGTCATAAACTGCGCTTTTGACCAATCATTTTACGCTAAAAGCGAAAATGCTTGTCTTTTGCTTGTTTATTCCTTTTCCCCACGGGTACACAGTATCCCGCGGGGTCCCCGTTAGACTCCTCAGAATGACACAAAAAACTTTCCCTATAAAACGGCGAGAATTTAATTAAAATATTACCCGAAGAATCCGAAAATTCGATGAATTTTTGGGGTTCTTGACGGGTTCCGAAAAATCCTAGTGTACGCGTCGCAAATCTCACTTTTGACCCAACAAACTCTTTTTATTCATTTGTTTGTCTTTTGCTCGTTTGCTCCTTCTCCCCAAAAGTACAAAAGTATCTTTTGGGGTCCCCTTTTTCACGATTTTTCGGGTTCAGGCAAAACGCCGAAAAGTCGCTAATTTTCGGATTCTTCCACGGCGTAGATGGCGAGCGAACATTCAAGCCTATGCCTCATCATCTCGCAACTCAGCTTGTACGGCTTCGTCAGGTCGTGATTGAAGTTATAGCTGTTCGCGACGCAACCGCCGCTGCAATAATACTTCGCGGGACACTTTCCGCAATCTTCCTTGGAATACACGTTGATATTTTCAAAGGTTTTCTGGATATCGCGATTGAAAGTGCCGTCCATAACGTTGCCCATAAAGAATTTTCCGTCGCCGCCTGCAAACTGGTGACACGGGAAAATGTCGCCCGTCGGCGTGACCGCAACGTACTCTTTGCCCGCACCGCAACCGGTGAGCCTTTTCGCAACGCACGGACCGTTTTTAAGGTCGATCATATAATGGAAGAAATTGAACCATTTGTCGCCCTTTCTTCTTTCGATATATTCTTCCGACAACTCGTCGTACTGCTTAAAAATTTCGGGCAAGTCTTTTTCGTGCAATGCAAGCGGACTGTCGTCGGGCAAAACCACGGGTTCAATCGAAATCTGGTCAAACCCTTCGTCGTTCAGCACAAGGACGTCGCGCGAAAAGTCAACGTTATTTTGTGTAAATGTGCCGCGGATATAGTAACGCTTGTCGCCCCTGACCGCGCGGAACTTTTTGGCGTTTTTCAGCGCGATGTCGTAACTTCCCTTGCCGTTCGGCGTGACGCGGAGTTTATCGTGAATTTCACGTCTGCCGTCGATGCTGATAACTACGTTATCCATCTCATCGTTAAGGTATTTTATCGCGTCGTCGTTCAGAAGTACGCCGTTGGTCGTCAAAGTAAATCTGATATCTTTGCCCAAAGACTTCGCCTTTTCCTTGCCGTACGCCACGATTTTTTTAACGTTATCGAGATTCATCAGCGGTTCGCCGCCGAAAAAGTCGACTTCCAGATTATGGCGTTTCCCGGAATTTGCAAACAGGAAATCGAGCGCGGCTTTGCCGACTTCAAACGACATATAGTCGCGCGGGGTATTGTACGTGCCGTCTTTTGCAAAGCAGTAACTGCACCTTAAATTGCAGTCGTGGCAGATATGCAGACACATCGCCTTGATTTCCCCCGACGACGGAAGATTTATCCTAACTTCGGGCGCGTTTAAGACGCCGTCTTTTTCAAGAAGGTCAAGTTCCGCGTCGATTTCTTTCAGGTCGGACTCCGACAATTTCAGAAAACGCTTGTTTTCGTCGTCCGAAAGCTGCTGATATCTTTTTTTCGACACTAAAAAAGCAGCCTCGTCCACGTTATGCAGACTGCCGCTTTCTACGTCCCATACAAAGTAAAGCGGGTTACCTTTATGGGTATAGGTAAAACAATGTACCATTATTTGCTCTCTTTTTTGGTGTTGATCCTTTCTTCGCGTTGCGCGCAACTTTGATTGCCGACCGTGCAGCTGGTTTTGCAAGCCGATTGGCAGCTGCTGTTGCATTCTCCGCAACCGATTTTGCCTTCTTTATGTAAGCAAGATTTTACGACGGTGTTAACGTGTTTCATAATAGCCTCCGAAATTTCAAAAGTTAAATAAATTATACACTATATTATTTATTAGCGCAAGTAAAAGTCGCACTTTCCGTCACATTTTGTCAAGTTCGTAGCCGTGTTTTTGGCTTTTGCCGTACTGACGGTCGAAATTTTCCTTGTTTTTACGCATGTATCTTTCGTAAAGTTCCTTCGCGTCCATGCCACTGTGAATGCACGCCGCGGTGAAAAAATGCAGGATATCGACAAGTTCGTCCTTGACGTTATCGTCGTTCACGGGCTTCGGGTTTTTCCACCATTTGAAGTTGACTTCCGCAAGGAGTTCCGCAAGTTCGGATACGATTGCAAGCACTTCTTTTTGTATCCACTCTTCCTTTGAAAATTCAAGATTTCGGTTTTTGATAAGGTCGCTGTCAAAAAGGTTCTGCATGTAAAAAATGCGTTCCAGCATTTCCATTTCTTCAAACTGTTTTTCCATTAAAAATACCTCATTTGCAAAAAAATTTCGTTAATTTTTCAGAATATCCAACAGATTTTTGTCAATTCTCGGACCGACGTATCCGACTGTCGCCTTTGACAAATCGTAATTTACGTCGATGGCTTTTCTGACGTCCTCGGGAGTTACCGCGTCGATTTTCCCGATAAGCTCTTCGACGTCGGCGACTTCGCCCGTGAGCAACGCGTGTTTGCCCAAAAGGTTCATGTTTCCGATGCTTGTTTCCAGCCCGAAAACAAACGCGCTTTTTATCTGCGCTTTGCCGCGCAAAAACTCGTCGTCGGTAAGCCCCGTGCGCTTCACTTCTTCGATTTCCTTTCTCACGGCTTCCAAAGCACGCTCGACGTTTTGCACGTTCGTTCCGAGATAAATCATGCCGTGTCCCGCTTGTTTGTATGCCGAAAGGTATGAATATACCGAATACGCAAGCCCCAACCTTTCGCGGATATGCTGATACAGTCTTCCGCTCATGCCGAATCCGAATGCGGAGTTGAAAATTTTCACGGCGTTGAACGTTTCGTCGTTATACGACGTCGACGGGAACAGAATATTTATGTTGCTTTGCTCGATTTTTTTGAATTTTTTGACGTAAACGCTGTGGGTTTCGGGAACGTCGATTTTCATTTTTTTGGACTTTATCCTTGTAAAATTCCCGATAAAATACTTTTCCACGATTTCGTCGACCTTTTCAAAGCGGACGTTGCCAGCAACCGCAATCACGGTATTGTCGGCGGTATATCTTTCGTCCATATATCTGAAAACGTCGTCGCGCGTGAACGATTTTACGTTTTTCGCACTGCCCAGAATCGGGCGCGCCAAGGGGTGTCCTTTGTAAAAAGCCGTCGACGCGATTTCGTACGACAAATCGTCGGGCGTGTCGTTGCACATTGCGATTTCTTCCAGAATAACGCCCTTTTCTTTTTCAAGCTCGTCCGCGGGAAACACGCTGTTGAAATATATGTCCGACAAAATATCGGCGCAGTTTTCAAAGTCGTTATCGACGCACTGAATGTAATAACAAGTTGCGGTTTTTGAAGTGTATGCGTTAATGTTCGCGCCCATTGCGTCGGTGTCGGCAACGATGTCGAATGCAGTGCGACGTTTCGTGCCCTTGAACATCGTGTGTTCGATAAAATGCGAAAGCCCGTTCGTCTTTGGCGTTTCGTTGACGCTGCCCGTGTTTACGAATACGCCGATCGACACGCTGTGAAGCTCGGGCATGTCGTAATACGCAAGAGTTAATCCGTTTTTATATTTTTTTAATTTTTTCATATTTGATATTTTATCATAAGGCGCGACTATTTTCAATCAAAATCGCATTGAAATTAAATTACGTCGGACACCGCCGCCGCCTCGAAATCCGACGCTTTCACGTATTCCAGAATTTTCGGCAACGCTTCGAGTGTGTGCGCCGTCGGATGCATCAGAATAAGGTCGCCCGCGGCAAGGTTTTTTATCGCGCGGGAAAACGTGAGCGACGGGTTTTTATCCCGCCAGTCTACGGTGTCTCTTGTCCACATTATCACCTTGTAGCCGTACTCGTCGCAAACCTTGTTCATATTATCGCCCATTTCCCCCGAAGGCGGCGCAAACAGCCGCGACGGCTCGCGCCCCGTAATTTCTTTCAGCAACCGTTCGGTAACGAGAATTTCCTTTTTGTTTTCTTCCTTGCTCAGTTTTTTGTGGTTTTTATGATTATATCCGTGATTTCCGAGTTCGAACCCCATGTCCGAAAGTTTTCTGACAACGTCGGGATTGGCAGCCGCCCAACTGCCGCCGATAAAAAACGTCGTGTTGAAATTATATTTTTTGAAAAGTTCCGCCATCGGCAGGACGTATTCCGTCCCCCAATACACGTTTATCATAAGACAGATTTTTCTTTCTTCGCGCGAGCCTTTGTATATCGGCGCATAGGTTTCTTTTTCTTTCTGCACCGCATAAAACCCGCCCGAAAACGCCCCGACGACGACAATCGCCAGCATAAAAACAATCGCAACGTTTGAAAGCAACTCATACTTTTTCGCTTTTTTCATACGAAAGTATATGAGATTATTAAATTAAATATGATTTTCCCAAAACAAAAGCACCCTTGTGGGGTGCTTAAATTTCAAATAGTCTTAAAAGTCAGAATTTTGATGAGATTTTGATGTTTCTTGGCAAGTTCTTACGAGGGCGCGTACTTTGGCGTACGTAACCGAGTAAGGTTTTGCCAAAAACTCAAAAGGTCGCAAAATTATGACTTTTAAACACGGGACATGTATTCACCCGTGCGCGTATCAACCCTTATAGTATCGCCCTGATTCACGAAGAAAGGCACCTGGATGATATAGCCGGTTTCAAGCGTTGCGGGTTTGCTGCCGCCGGTTGCCGTGTCGCCCTTTACGCCGGGTTCGCAGAAGGTGATTTCCAGTTCGACAAAGTTAGGCGCTTCGACGGAGATGGGGCTGCCGTTGAAGAAAGCGATGTTTGCGGTCATATTTTCCTTAATGAAGTTGAGCGTATCGCCAAGCAGGTCTTTCATGATGGGGATTTGTTCATACGTATCCTGATCCATGAAGTAGTAAAGTTCGCCGTCGTTGTAAAGGTATTGCATTTCTTTACGCTCGATATGAGCAAGCTCGAACTTATCGACGGGGTTGAAAGTACGCTCCAAAACAGCGCCCGTAATAATGTTTTTAATTTTGGTGCGGACAAATGCCGCTCCTTTGCCGGGTTTAACGTGCTGGAAATCTACGATAATGAAGATATTGTTGCCGTCTTGAAAGGTGATACCTTTTCTGAAATCGCCCGCAGTAACAAATGCCATAAGAACCTCCTGTATTTTACAAAATCAATAGTTTTTTATCCAAGCGACTGATGACGTTGCATCCGTCGTTTTCAACAATAATCAGATCTTCGACTCTCACGCCGTACAAGCCTTCCATATAGACGCCCGGCTCAACCGTGACGACCATATTCTTTTTGAGTACGGTTTCGGAAGTCGAGTTTTCAAAAGGATGCTCGTGAATTTCAACGCCGACGCCGTGTCCGGTGCTGTGGGTGAAATAATTGTCAAGCCCTTTCGATTTAAGGTAATCGCGCGCGGCTTTGTCAACGTCCGACGCTTTCACGCCGGCGCGCACCGCTTCGATGCCTTTATAGTTTGCCTGCAAAACCGCCTCGTAAACGTCCTTGAAATCGTTTCCGGGATCGCCGAAAGCGAACGTCCTTGTGATGTCGCTGCAATAGCCCTTGTATTTGCAACCGAAGTCGATCGTAACGGGCATGCCTTCATTGAGGCGGGTGTCGCCCGCGTGAGCGTGCGGCTTGCTGGTGTTTGCGCCGAATGCGACGATCGTCGTGAACGCAAGACCGTCCGCGCCGAGCTTACGCATCTGATATTCGAGTTCCGAAGAAAGTTGTTTTTCGGTAACGCCCGCTTTGACTTTTTTAAGCATTCTCGTGAAAGCCTTGTCGTTGATTGCCGCCGCTTTTTTGATGAGCGAAAGTTCCTCACGGGTTTTTACCATGCGCGCTTCGTCCAGAGCGTTATCGACAGGCACGAGTTTTACGCCGTCGAAGGCGTTTGCCATCGCAGAATAGGTGTTGAAAGAAACGTATTTTCCCTCAAAACCCAAGGTTTTTATATTAAACTTTCGGACGTATTCCGCAATCGTCGAAAAGACGTTGCTGCTTTTCACCGTTACGACTTCCGCAAGGTCGCCGCAGGCAGCCGTCGCTTCTTCGGTGTAGCGGCTGTCGGTGAAGTACAACGCAGAGTCTTTCGTCAGAAGAATGAAAGCCGCGTCGTTAATGTATCCCGAAAGATAAAAAGTGCCGGGTTCCGACGTGATGAGCGCGCCGTCAACGCCTTTGAATTTTTTGAAAATCGCATTCAAGTTTTTCATAACGTATATTATAACACAATATCTTGTACTTTGTAAAACGTTTCGGACGCAAAAGGCAAGTTAAACAATCCGAAAATACTCGTCTTTCATCGTTTTTGCGTCTTCCGCCTGCGTGCCCGCGCTTTCCGACAAAACGTAAGGCGTGAGTTTGTAATCGAAAAACACCTTCGCAAGGGGCGGAAATTCGGGACCGTAAACGTCGTCGTCGAAAGTCAGATGTTTGACCTCGCCCTTGCCGCTAAACATAATTTTGGAAAAGTGAATGTGCATGTTTTCCGTCTTTTCGCGACCGACACCGTTCAAAAGCTTTTTGATGACGTTTTCGTAGTCCTCATAGGTTTTAAGCCCGCCGAGAGAGCGCGCGTTAAGATGGCCGAAATCAATGCAGGGATAATAACTTTCGTCAATGTTGGAGATACGAATTATCTCGTCCAAATCGCCGATTTGTGCAAATTTTCCCATTGTTTCGGGACAAATTATAAAATTTTCGTATCCTTCGGATTTTTTGACGTCCTTAAAAATCATCAGTCGTTTTATGATGTTTTCAAGCGCGACTTCGCGTTTTTGCTTGGTTTCCGTACCGCTGTGGAAAACAACCCTGTTGCCGCCCATAAACCCCAGAATTCTCATGCTGTCCAAAAGGTAATTAAACCCGTTTTTTTCGCCCTTTTCGTCGTCGGGATTTGCAAAGTTTATGAAGTACGGAGCGTGCGCCGTGATTTCCACGCCGTATTTTTGCGCCTCGGCGCCGATGAGTTTTGCGGTGTTTTCGCCCATAAGGACGCCTTTGCCGAAAGAGTATTCGTAAATATCGAGTCCTCTTTCTTTCACCCATTTCGGGGCTTCGACCGTCGATTTATGTCCTTCGTTGTAAAAACTTTCACTGTTTCCGCTTGGTCCGAATTTTATCATAAGTTCCTGTTTGTCATTTTCGCGACTTCCAGGTCTTTTCCGATCTGATCGCGAACTTCCCATTCCGAATTGAATTTTTTAATATCGCGGATTTTGCTGTAAAAATACACGGTGATATATTTATCGTACAAATTTCCCTTGTAATCCACCAAAAAACTTTCGATTGTCAAAGAGTAGTCGTTGAAAGTCGGCTTGCTGCCGATATTCGTGACGGAATTGTAAATATATCCGTCCACTTCGACCGTCGTTGCGTAAACGCCTTCCCGAATAACCGCTTTTTCGTCGGGAAGGAAAAGGTTTGCCGTCGGAAACCCGAATTCGCGCCCGCGCCCGAAACAATGCACGACGTCGCCAGAAATCATATAAGGACGCCCCATAAGCTGGTTTGCAAGGCGCATGCGCCCTTCCGACAGATATTTCCTGATTAAATTGCTACTGATTTTGTCGCCGTTGTCCGTGCAAAGATACGGCACGATTTTCAGCGGAATTCCACGCGTTTTCAGGTAATATTTCAAAAAATCCACGTCGCCGCTGCCCTTGTAGCCGAAAGTATAGTCCGCGCCGCAAACGACGGCTTTTACCTTGAAATTCATCGCAATGCTTACGATGAAATCTTCGCGAGAGGTGCGCGCGTATTCGTAATCCATCGTTTTGCCGATGACGACGTCCACTCCGAGTTCCTCAAAAATTCTCGTACGTTCCTCAAACGTGAACACCATTTTCGTGTCCCGACCGTAATAAGAGAACGGATTGTTTCTGAAAGTGAACACGGCAAGTTCGATACCCATATCGTCCGCAAGTTTTTTTGCTTCCGAAATAAGATGGACGTGTCCCCTGTGCACGCTGTCGAATAATCCGAGCGCAAGCACTATTTCTTTGTCGTAACTTTGTTCGACGATTCTCATAAAAGCCTCGTTCTGACAGTAAGGCAGCCGTTTTCTTCGACGCCGATTCCCAGAAGTTCGCCCCTGACATAAACGGTAAAGTTGCCCGCGGGCAGTTTTCTGAGTTTGACCTTAACCCCATTCAGAACCTTTTCCGACAACGGCTCCGGCACGTTGAAACGCTTGAAGTCCGAAAGGAAAAATCCGACGGGCAAAATATATTTTTCGGGATTTTCGCTGATTTCGTCAAACGTTACCGCGTCCGCGATTTCAAACTTTCCCGATTTCAATCTTATTATAAACGACATGTACCCGACTGTGCCGAGCGCAGCCGCGATATCTCTCACGATACTTCTTACGTAAGTCCCCGACGAGCAGGTTATTTCAAAAACGAAATTGCCGTCTTCGACGTATAAAAGTTCGATGTTAAAAATTTCGACTTCGCGCGCGGAAAGCGTGAAATCTTTGCCTTCACGCGCCAAGTCGTACGCACGTTTTCCGTTGACGGAAATGCTGCTGTAATTTGGCGGCAATTGTGCAATTTTCCCGGTAAATTTTGGCAAAACTGTCAAAATTTCTTCTTTTGTCGGGATTTTGTCGCAAGTTTTTGTAACTTTTCCGAAACTGTCCAAAGTGTCGGTTTCGACGCCGAACTTAAAACCTGCGCGATAAACTTTCACGCTTTCGTCGGTGTACGGAAACAGCCTTGCGCCTTTGCCGATCGCAACGGGAAGCACGCCCGCTCCGCCCGGATCCAACGTGCCGAGATGACCGACTTTGACCTTTTCGCCGTAATGTTTTTTCAGGATTCCCCTGACTTTCACAACGACGTCGGACGAGGTCATAAACGATGGTTTCAATACGTTGATAAATCCGTCGGGCATACTAAATCTCGTCCCTTGCAGATTTCAGAAGTTTGTCAACGACGTCTTCGTAATAGCCCGAAAGTCTGCAACCGGCAGCCCTTTCGTGTCCGCCCCCGCCGAACGTTACGGCAATAGCAGACGCGTCGTAAGGCGCTTTCGTGCGGATACTTACCTTGTAATACTTATCCCCGACCTCGCTCACGGCAAACGCGACTTTCACGCTTGCGACGTCGATAAGTTCGTTAATAATGCCGTCGGTGAACGCCGTCGAAGTGCCGGTTTCCGAAAAGTCCGTCGTCTTAAAGGTCATTATGCCGATTTGTCCGTCGTCGAAAAACCTTGTATTATTCATTGCGCGGGCTTTCAGCTTATAGCGACCTTCGGTCTGCGACTTCATCATCGTGTAAATTATAAAGTGGCTGTCAACGCCGTACGCAAGCAGTTTCCCCGCGACTTCCAGCGTGTTTTTTGTTGTATTGTCAAAAGAGAACGCGCCCGTATCCCCGACTATTGCCGAGAACAAAAGCGTCGCGATTTCTTTGTCGAACAGGTCGCGTTTTGCGTTTTCGGACAAGCACGAAATCACGTCGGTCATAATCTCCGCAGTTGCGCCCGCGTTTGCGTCGCACACCGTGAAGTCGGCAAAGTTACGGTTTGTTTTATGATGGTCGATGACAAGCGTTTTTTTTGCGTTTTTGAAATATTTCCCGGCGACGTTGAAGCGGTCGGGATCGTTGCAATCGACGGCAACGCAAACGTCGTATTTTTTGAACTTGTCGCCTTCGCACTCGTTGACGACTTTTACCGAAGGTAAAAACATCAGTCTTTCGGGCGGATTGTCGTCGCAATACACGTCGCATCTTTTCCCAAGTTTTTTGAGCGCAAGACGAAGCGACAGCGCGCTGCCGAGAGTGTCGCTGTCGGGATTTACGTGGCACAAAAGCGCGACGCTTTCAGCCCCGTCGAAAAAGGAAACGAATTTATAAATCACCGATTTTTCAATCATTTTGTTCCTTATCGTGAATTTCCTTCAATAATTTATCGATTTTCATACCGTACTCGATACTCGTGTCGAGGATAAAGGTAAGTTCGGGCATATTTCTTATATCCATTGCGGATTTAAGCTCGTTCCTGATGAAGCCCGACGCGTCGTTCAGCACTTTGAGCGCGCCCTTTACGTCGTCGATATTGAGCATACTGACGTACACTTTTGCGAATTTAAGGTCGGAAGTCGTGCGGGCGGACGTAACACTGATGAGCCCGCCTTTAAGGCGTGGATCAGACAGTTTATTGTTGATTATCTCTGCCGTGCGACGCTCGATTTCCGAATTTATCCGCGCGATTTTACTATTCATTGATTTGCTCCATTACGTACGCTTCGATCACGTCGCCTTCCTTGATGTCGTTGAAGTTCTGAATACCCATGCCGCATTCATAGCCCCTTGCGACTTCCTTGACGTCGTCTTTGAAACGTTTAAGACTGCTAAGTTCGCCTTCGTACACAAGCGTATTGTCACGGTACAGGCGGACTTTTGCGTTTCTGACGATTTTGCCGTCCGTGACGTAGCAACCTGCGACCGTGCCTGCGCCCGTGATGCGGTAAACCTGACGGACTTCGGCGTTGCCCAGAATGTTTTCACGGAATTTCGGCGCAAGCATACCCTTGATTGCGGCGTTGACGTCGTCGATTGCGTCGTAGATAACGCGATAAAGTCTGATGTCGATGTTCGAGCGTTCCGCACTTGCTTTCGCTTTTGCGTCGGGACGTACGTTGAAGCCGATTATGATCGCGCCGCTTGTCGATGCAAGCATTACGTCTGATTCGTTGACCGCGCCGACCGCGCCGTGAATGACCGAAATCTTGACCTCGTCGTTGGACAGTTTTTCAAGGGATTGTTTGACCGCCTCCACGCTGCCCTGAACGTCGGCTTTGATGATGATATTAAGGGTTTTGGTTTCGCCTTTCTTGATTTGCGCGAAGATGTCGTCCAGCGACGTCGACGCTTTCATATTGTTCATTTCGTTGCGAAGTTTCATGATACGTTCGCTTACGACCTGTTTTGCGAATTTTTCGTCCTGAACGACGGTGATGGGATCGCCCGCGTTAGGCACTTCCGAAAATCCGAGCACGGATACGGGAACGGACGGACCTGCCGATTTCACGTTTTTGCCCTTGTCGTCGATCATGCCGCGGATTTTCCCTGTGCAAGTGCCCGCAACGACAAAGTCGCCGACGTGCAACGTTCCGTTTTGTACGAGGACGGTTGCAAGAGGTCCTTTGCCTTTGTCAAGTTTCGCCTCAATAATACTGCCTTTTGCGGAGCGGTTCGGGTTTGCTTTCAGTTCCAGAATATCGGACACAAGAAGTATCGTTTCCAGAAGTTCGTTCACACCTTCGCCCGTTTTCGCGCTGACGTATACGACGGGAGTCGTGCCGCCCCACGCTTCGGGAACGAGATCATATTCAGTGAGTTGTTGCAAAACTCTTTCGGGTTGTGCGCTCGGTTTATCGATTTTGTTTACCGCGACGATAATCGAAACGCCGGCGGTTTTCGCGTGGTTGATTGCCTCGACCGTCTGCGGCATAATGCCGTCGTCGGCTGCAACGACGATGACCGCGATGTCCGTAACGAGCGCGCCTCTTAAACGCATGCTCGTGAACGCTTCGTGTCCCGGGGTATCGAGGAACGTGATGTTCCTGCCGTTCAGCGACACGGTGTAAGCGCCGATATGCTGCGTGATGCCGCCCGCTTCGCCCGACGCAACGCTGCTCTTTCTGATGTAGTCGAGAAGGGAGGTTTTGCCGTGGTCGACGTGTCCCATAATGGTGATGATCGGGGGACGCGAAACTTTGTCGGCGTCGGTGTCGTTTTCTTCGTCGCGGATATCTTCAAGTTTGTCTTCCGCGGTCTTTTCGGGTTCGTACGAAAGCGTGACTCCGAGTTCTCCCGCGACAAGGTCTGCGGTGTCAAAGTCGATGACGTCGTTTATCGTCTTCATTATGCCCAAAAGCATAAGTTGTTTCAGAATTTCGCTGCCCGTCTTGCCGATTTTTTCGGAAAGCTGTTTGATCGAGATAAACTCGGTCGTGATGACAGCCTTATCTATGGTTGTGGTTTCGGTGATGTTAAAGCCGTTTTTCTTCGGACGTTTTTTAAGGTAACGTCCGCTTTGCGTGCTTTCGCCTTCCTCGTCGATATTGCCGAGGTTGTCTTCAATGATAAAGCCGCGCCTTATCAGCGACTTTTTGTTCTGAGCCTTTTTGTCGTCCTGCTGAGAGCCTGCTTTCTTTTGCGGAGCGGCGTTCCCCTTAAAGCCCTTGTTGTTTGCGTTTGCGGGAGGCGGCGGAGGCGTCGCGCCCATTCTGGGCTTCTGGAAACCGCCCGTCTGCTGTTGCGGACGCGCGTTGTTTTGTCCCTGCGGACGATTATTATTGTTGAAACCTGCGCCTTGCGGACGATTTTGTCCCTGCGGACGGTCCTGACGAGGTTTTCTGTCGTCTTGTGTGAAAATGCGTGTTTGTACGACGGGCTTTTGTTCGGTCTTTGCCGCTTCGGGTTTCTTTGCGGGTGCTTGCGGCGCTGCGGGAGCCGCAACCTCTTCTTTGACTTCGACGGGTTTTTCGGGCACGACCTCGGGTTTTTCTTCTTCCTTTGCCTTTGCCGCGGCTTCTTCTTCCGCCTTTTTCTTTTCGGCTTCTTCCTTTTGGATTCTCAAAAGTTCTTCCGCTTCTTTTCTTCTTTCTTCTTCGGCGCGTCTTTCCTCTTCCTCACGCACTTTTTTCGCCTTGATTTCAAGGATATTATCGGTGAGCGCGCGAAGTTTTACGGAAAGTTCCGTCAGTTTTTGAAGCGCGGGAGATACGACGTCGGTTTTTACCGAGCCGAGTCCTTTCGTACCGCCTTCATAATTTTTCGCATTATTTTCTGCCATTAAATTACCTCCGCTATTTCGCATTTTCAATTATAGCATTCGCAAGGCTGACGTCGGTTACGGCGACCACCTTGCAGTTTTGTTTTTTGAATATTTCCTCAATCGTGCCGTTTTCAAGGGTGACGACGGGAGAGTTTGACCTTTCGGCGTAGTTTTTTATCCGTTTTGCGGTGTTTTGCATTGCGTCCGCGCCAAGTACGATGACGGGCACGCTTTTTTTCATTAAAATGCGTTCCGTCCCGAACACGATTTTGTTCGCGCGGGCGGCGAACCCCAGATAACTACGAATTTTGTCCGAGTTTTGCATATTCTTCCTTTAAGGATTCGTAAACTTCGTCCGAAAGTTTTTCCTGAAACACTCTGTCGAAAACGCGTTTTTTGACGCATTTTTCAAAGCATTCGGGATTTTTGCAGACGTACGCGCCGCGCCCCGCTTTTTTGCCGGTAAGGTCGATTGAAACGCCGTCCGCACCTTTTACGACGCGGATAAGGTCGGGCTTTTCAAACATATTTCGGCATACGACGCACATGCGCGACGGGATTTTCTTAGGCATTTTCGTTCTCCGCCGATTCAACCGACAGCGTCTTCATAACTTCGCTGTAAGGTTTGACGTCGATTTTCCAGCCGGTGAGTTTCGCAGCAAGACGCGCGTTTTGTCCTTGCTTGCCGATTGCGAGCGAGAGTTTTTCGTCGGCGACGACGACTTTCGCTTTCTTTTCTTCTTCGTTGATTTGCACCATCTGCACGGGAGCAGGACTGAGTGCGCGGGCGACGAATTCAAGAGGATCGGTGCAGTAAGGAATAATGTCGATTTTTTCACCGCCGAGTTCCGCCACGATTGCGTTTACGCGGCTGCCTTTGGGACCGATGCACGCGCCGATTGCGTCAACCGACGGATCGTCCGACGACACTGCCATTTTCGTGCGGTAGCCCGCCTCGCGGACAATACCGTTGATTTTGACAAGTCCGCTGCGGATTTCGGGTACTTCCAGCTCGAACATACGTTTTACAAAGCCTGCCGCACTTCTCGACACGACAACCTGCGCGCCGAAGTCGGTGCTTCTGACCTTTTTGACGTACACTTTCACGACGTCGCCGATGTTCAGGCGTTCGCCCTGGATCTGGTCGGGAAGTCCCAAAACGCCTTCCATCTGGTTTCCGGAGATTTCGACGTAATAAGTCATACCTTCTTTACGTCTTACGGTTGCCGACACGATTTCGCCCTCGCGTTCGGTCATTTCGTTCATGACGACGTCGCGACTTGCGTCGTTGATGCGTTGCATGATGACTTGTTTTGCGGTTTGCGCCGCAATGCGGGAAAAGTCCTTGGGCGTGACGTCTTCGACGACGACGTCGCCGAGTTTATAAGACGGTTTGATCGCCTGCGCGTCTTCCAAAGAAATCTCTTTTTCGGGATCTTCGACGGTTTCCACGACGTTTCTGTACGCAAACACTTTGATGGTGTTGCGGGTTTCGTCGCAGCGCACTGTTATCTGACGCGCCTCGCCGTATTCTTTTTTGAAAGCGAAAAGTATGCCCGCTTCAAGCGCTTCGATCATTTTTGAGCGACTTATTTTCTTTTCCTGTTCCAGCAAATCGAGTGCCTGGAAAAAGTCCTTGTTTACCATATTACCTCCTGCGGAAAACCGCTATATTAAGTTTTGATTTTTTATTTTTATTCGAAACGGATTGCAAGACTTGCCTTTGCGATTTCTTTTTTTGAAAGCGTCAGAGACTTGTTAAGGTCTTTGCCCGTTTTGATATCGGTGAGTTTAATCGTGATTCCGTCGTCGTCGAAACTGTCCAGAATCCCCGTGATTTTTTTGTTGCCGTCGATTTTTTGAAACAAGGAAATTTCAAGTTCCTGCCCTTTGCGGCGGCGGAAATCGTCGGCGGTTTTAAGCGGCCAGTCAAGCCCCATCGACGATACTTCCAGATTGTACGATTTGTCGCCGAAAGGATTTATCTCGTCAAAGAGCGCGTCGACGGCGTTGTGGACTTTTTCGCAATCGTCCAGCCCCATGTCGCCTTCTTTGAAAATAACGACGGTAACGGTGTCGGTGCCGTACTGCACGCTTGTTTTGACGTCGACGAGTTCATAGCCCAATCCTTCGACCACAGGCGCGATTTTTTCCTTGATTTTCAATACTTCTTGTTTCATAATCGTTCCTTTATACGAATAAGAGCGAGCCGTCAAGGCTCACTCTCACTTTCGATGCTAGCATAGATATAATAACATATATATATTTTATATGCAAATATTTTTAAGCGTTTTTTAACTTTATTTCAACTTTTCGGCAAGAATTATGAAAAGTTTTGCCGTCGCGATGGCGTCAAAGTCGGCGTTGTGCGCGTTTTCAAGGTTGATATGAAAATGCTTTGCAAGGTTTCCGAGATTGTAACTCGGCAGCCTGTATTGCTGTTTTGCAAGGATAAGCGTGTCGAGCACGGGATTGTCGAAGTTATAGCCGCTTTCCCTTGCAAGCCGCGAAAGTATCGGCAAATCGTATCCGCAGGCGTTGTGTCCGACAAGCGTCGCGCCGCGGGTAAATTTGAAAAAGTCGGGGACGACGTCCTTGAACTCCGGCGCGCAAACGACGTCGCTGTCGTAAATTCCGTGAATCGCGCTTGTCGCCTCAGGGATATGACAACAGGGGTTTATCAGCGTGTTGAAAGTTTCCACGATTTTCCCGTCGACGATTTTGTAACTTCCGAGTTGCACCACCATGCAATGCTGCACGTCGAGCCCCGTCGTTTCAAGGTCGAATACGACGAATGTCTTACCTTTCAGGTAAGGCGCGACTTCCTTTTCGCCGCCAAGAAGATCGTCCATACTGCTTTGAGACTCTTCAAAATACTTTTCGGGACGCACGAGATAATAATTTTTGTTTGCGGATTTTTGCGGCAATTCGGTCTTAATCGTGGAATAATCGACGTCCGCAAGCCACATTTTATCAACCATAATCTGTTTCGAGCCGTTTCTGTCGCTGAGTTTTCCGGAAATTACGACGTTCCTTTCGTCGCGCAATGAAAGATCCAGCGCGTTGACCTTGGTATCCCTTGCAAAATATACGACCGAAAGTTTGCCCGTCGTGTCGTCGATTGTGAAAGTGTACATCGGCAGTTTTTCGTCGCTCGTATTCTTTTTGAAGCGCCCGCCCGTCGGAAGGTTGAGCCCGAAGTTTTTGTTGCGGTATTCCCGCTTTTCAAGCCCGACCACACGCCCGCAGACGGTTGCCGCTTCCATAGTGTCTTTAATGTCGGATATGTACATCGGCAAAACGTTCATATACGCTTTCCCGACAAGATTTTCAAGCGCGGTTGCCTTGATCTGTCTTGCGTCGCCGTAAATCACGATGGTGTCGTCGGACGGATCGATAAGGTCGGAAAACACGTCGTTTCCGTCTTCTTTCACCGTGCCGTCCGCGCTGACTTTAATATCACAATTAAAGCCCGCATTTTCAACGGTTTTCAGACTTTTTTCGGCAATTTTCTTCTTTTCTTCGTCAGAAATGTATTTTTCGGCAACTTCAAAATTGACGTTTTCAACAAAGTTTTCGTTCAGATAATCGACGATTTTTTCTTTCACGTCGTCGGCTTTCAGCATTGACGAATATGCCTTTTGCGCCTTGATTTTCACGTCGATTACGTAGTCGTTCACCTGTGTGCTCACGTCCTCGGGCTTAATCATTCCCGCGGCGATTCCCATATATTTTTGCAGGGCTTGCATAAGTTTGACTCTGACGGTGTCTTCGTCCGCATAAACTTTGGTATATCTCACCGAAAACGTGATTTCGTCGGGCACGAGCGGCACGACAGCTTTCACAATATCGTCTTTCACGCGGTCGGAAAGTACGCCGCCGTCAATCGACTGGGCAGACGCCAGAAAATGCAAAATAAGGTTGTTGTCGCTCACGCTGTACTCTGCGCGAACGAACCTGACGAACGGATATTTATTGTCCGTAAGTTTTTTGAATTCAACGTCAAATTTTTTCATTTTGTGCCTTATATTTTGCAATCAATGCGTTTATTTCATCAAAAATCAATGAATTGTCGATTGTTTTTGTAATTTTTCCTTTTTCAAAAATCACCGATTTTTCCTTGCCGCCGGCAATTCCGAAGTCAGCTTTTTCGCCTTCCCCGACGCCGTTCACGACGCAACCCATTACCGCGACTTTCAGTCCTTTTGTCCCCGCAAGCATTTTCTCGACTTTCGTCGCAAGCTCAAAAAGCGGGATTTCCGTGCGGGCGCACGTCGGACAGGCAATCACTTCGCTGTCGTCGTTGAGCCCCAAAGATTTCAGAAGCATACGCCCTGCGATTACTTCTTCGACGGGATCTGCCGTCAGCGAAATACGGATTGTGTCGCCGATTCCGTCCAGCAGCAGCGGCGAAAGTCCTGCCGTGTTTTTGATAATACCCCGCTCGAAAGTGCCCGCTTCCGTCACGCCGAGGTGTAATGGATAATCGAACTCTTTTGAAAACTTCCTTGCCGCTGCGACGCTTGTCCTGACGTCGGACGATTTCAACGACACGATTATGTCGAAAAAGCCTGCGTTTTCCAGGATTTTTATATGGCGTTTTGCGCTTTCGACAAGCGCGTCGGCAGGGTTCAGGTTTTTCAGTTCCTTTTCAAGGCTTCCCGTATTCACGCCGATTCTTATCGGTATTTTTCTTTCTTTTAAGACGTCCGCAAGGTATCTTACCTTTCTTTCGTCGCCGATATTGCCGGGGTTTATTCTTACTTTGTCGATGCCGTTTTCGGCGGACAATACCGCAAGTTTATAATCGTACTGAATATCCGCGACAAGCGGAATATCCGTCGCGTTTTTAATCTCTTTTATCGCCGCCGCGTCGGTCGCGGAATTTACGGCAAAACGCACGATATCGCAGCCCGCGTTTTGAAGCGAAATTATCTGCTTTATCGTGTTTTCGACGTCTGCGGTTTTAGTATTGCACATCGACTGTACCGAAATCGGTGCGCCACCGCCGATATAAACGTTTCCGACCTTGATTTTTCTTGTCATCTTATTTAATCATATGGAAAATATCCACGAAAATCGTAAACGTGAACAGTATAATAAGCCCGACCGTGTGGATAATTGCCTCGACCTTCCTGTTCAACGGTTTGCCACGAATCCACTCGACAAACGTCAGCACGATTTTACTGCCGTCCAGCGCGGGAAGCGGCAACAGATTCATGACCGCAACGTTCGCCGACAGTATGCACGTAATTAACATCAGATACGGGAATCCCGCTTGTTTTATGCCCGTCGAAACCGTCGAGATAACGGTAATGGGACCACCTGCGCTTTCAAGCCCCATCTTGCCGGTGATAAGCGCGCCAAGCACCGCCAGCACCTTGAACACGATGAAGAAACTGAAAGTAAAACTTCTGCCAAGCGCGCGGAAGAACCCGAGTTTCTCGGTCGACAGCCGCCTTGTGAAGCCGAAATTTATCGGTTCGTTGCCGTCTTGCCCCGCAATAAGTTGGTCGTCCCTCGACGTAGTTCATATACGAAAAATCGTTTATTACATTGCCCAAGAAGTCTTTTATTGTGTCCTTCGAGATGACGATAGGCACGCTGAAACTGCCGCCTTCGAGTTCCTGCTGGAACATTATGAAATGCCCGTCGGTCATCGAAGACTTGAGCGTCGCATATTTTTCGGCGGTCAGCGGAGGCACGAACTCGTCGTCGAGATAAGTCAGCCTGTCGCCCGCCTTTACGACAGTGATAAAGCCTTCGTACTCCGCGCCGTCCTTTTCAAACGTAATCGACGTGCCGCTTTTAAGTTCCGTAAGGTTTCTGTCAAGGTTTTTCTTTTTGCCGTCGATTTTCGTGATACGGTAGCCGTCGTTCAAATCCACCGCGTGATAGGCGTTGTCTTTAATATACATCACCTGATAAAAATCGCTTTTTGCGGTCGGGGCGAAATACTTATACGCGCCCTTTTTAATCGTGACGGTCTGCGCCTTGCCATTTCTCAAAATTTTGAGCGTGGCGGTGTCGCCGCATTTGTCAAGCATATCCGAAAA